>Ga0326728_10000591_pt1 | contig 139941 bp, 136 predicted proteins | sample MB3enrmetagenome_FD_207602 | JGI IMG/M metagenome (GOLD analysis project Ga0326728, IMG submission 207602) | Lab enriched peat soil microbial communities from McLean, Ithaca, NY, United States - MB31MN | ecosystem: Environmental > Terrestrial > Soil > Wetlands > Peat | place: USA: New York...
CCTCAACCTCCTCAGACGAGCCCCTGGCAAGAACTCGTTGCGCGGCAGGCGCAAGGCGGCCGGGTGGGATGACGACTTTCTTGCAAGCCTCATCACCGGGTGAAAAGGTTCACCCGATTCCCCTGATCGCACTATGTCCCTCCGCCGGGTGATCCCGCATTCGCTGCCGCGCCCGCACCTCCGCATCGCTCAGCCGCGCGTCGTAGATCGAGCGCGGCTCGATGGTCCGCGCCACCAGCGTCGCCGTCGCCACCATGACAAGAAGCGGCACGACCGCGGCGCGCGCATATCCCGTCATCTCCATCGTCAGCACGATCGCCGACACCGGCCCCTGTGTTGTCGCGGCGATCATCGCGGTGCCTCCGAGCAGCGCGAACAGCCCCGGAGGGACGCCGGGCGAGAGCCACGCCCACGGCAGTCCGAGCACACCCCCCAGCATCGCCCCGAACGCCAGAGACGGCGTGAACAGTCCCCCGGGTGCGCCGCTGCCGAGGCACAGCACCGTGGCAGCCGGACGCAGCACCACCAGCGCCAGCAGCAGCGGCGCCCCGATCTGCCCGGTGAATGCCAGCGCAGCAACGTCGCGCCCGTTGCCGAGCAACTGGGGGAACGGTATCGACGCCGCGCCCAGCGCCCCCAGCACCACCACCGGCGCCACCAGCCGTTTCCACCCCACCGGCTTCCGCCGATCGGCCAACGCGACCGCGCGGACGTATTGAACAGAGACGAGTCCTACCAGCGGCCCGGCCAGCAGCGCCCAGGCGGCAACGGACAGCGACCCGTGATAGGCCGGGATCTCATACGTCGGCGCATCGGGCAGGAAGACCCGGGACACACCGGTCGCTACCAGCGACGTCACTATCGCCGGTAGCACAAAGCGCAGCGCGAGCGTGCCGCGCAGCACCTCCACTGCGAACAGCGCGCCGCCGAGCGGCACGCCATACGCCGCAGCCATCCCGGCCCCGGCGCCGCAGGCGACCAGCAGCCGGCGTTCCTCATCGGTCAGCCGCAGCCCGTCGCAGGCCGCATCGGCGATCACCGCGCCAGCCTGCTTCGGCGCGCCCTCGCGGCCCAGCGCGGTGCCCATCGCGACGATGACGATCGACAGCGTGGCGCTGCCGAGCGTGCGCAGCTTCGGCAGCCGCCCAGCGTGGAACCAGATCGCCGCGCTGATGTCGATGGCATTGCCGCTGGAGAGTTTGGTCAACAGCAACTGCCCGGCCCCGGTGACCAGCCCGGCGCCCGTCAGCACGACGATATGCCAGCATGGCGGCGCCAGCGACGCGCCTTCCAGCAGGTCGATCCCCGGGCCACCCCAGATCCGGTGCTGGATCAATTCCAGCAGCCCGGTCAGGGCCGCGGCGGCGAGGCCGGTGCCGATGCCGGTCAGCACGACGGCCAGCCAGAAGCCGGCCTGGCTGCGGCGTGCGAGCCGGGGCGGGATCATGGCGGGAGGTCTCCGGTTTCGGCGGGTCTCGCGGAGGATATCTCCACCGCCGCTTCGCTGCTATAGCCGCGCCCGTGTTCAAATTCGATGTGATCATCCTCGGCGCCGGGGCCGCAGGCCTGATGTGCGCGATCTCGGCCGGGCGGCGCGGGCGGCGGGTGCTGTTGCTCGACCATGCGGCGGAGGCGGGGGCGAAGATCCTGATCTCCGGCGGCGGGCGCTGCAATTTCACCAACACCGGCTGCGTCCCCGACCGCTTCCTCTCCGACAATCCCCACTTCAGCCGATCGGCTTTGAGCCGATACAAGCCGGCGGATTTCGTGGCGTTGGTGCGGAGGCACAGAATCGCGTTCCACGAGAAGACACTTGGCCAGTTGTTCTGCGACGGCTCCGCCCGGCAGATCGTAGCCATGCTGCTGGCGGAGTGCGAAGCCGTCGGCGTCGACCTGCGGCTGAGGCATCGCGTGACGGCGGTCAGCCGCCCGGACGCGTTCCGGGTGGAGACCGACCAAGGGGCGTTCGAGGCGGACAGCCTGGTGCTGGCGACGGGCGGGCTGTCGATCCCGAAGCTGGGCGCGACCGGGCTGGCGTATGAACTGGTACGGCAGTTCGGGTTGCGGCTGACTCAGATCCGGCCCGGCCTTGTGCCGCTGACGTTCGCGGACGAACCGCTGATGCGCCCGCTCAGCGGCGTGTCGCTGGAGTGCGTCGCCTCCATCGGCAAGCGGGCGTTCCGCGAGGCGATGCTGTTCACGCATCACGGCCTGTCCGGTCCGGCGGTGCTGCAGATTTCCTCGTATTGGCGGCAGGGGCCGGTGACTTTGGACCTGCTGCCGGGGCGGGATGCGGCGGCGTTCCTGCTGGAGCGCAAGCGCTCGCGGCCGAAAGCGGAACTGCGCACGGTGCTGGCCGAGCTGCTGCCGGCGCGTCTGGCCGCGGCATTGGCTGCCGGCGGATTGCGGATGGCGGATCAGGCCGATCGCGCCCTGGCCGCGGTGGCGGCGCGGCTGTCGGCGTGGAGCGTGACGCCGAACGGAACCGAGGGATTCGCCAAGGCGGAGGTGACCTGCGGCGGGGTGGATACGCGCGATCTGTCATCCCGCACGATGGCGGCCAACGCCGTGCCGGGCCTGTTCGTCATCGGCGAGGCGGTTGATGTGACCGGCTGGCTCGGCGGTTATAATTTCCAGTGGGCCTGGGCGAGCGGGTGGTGCGCGGGGGAGGCGGCGTAAGCGGTTATTCGCTGCGCTCTCCGGCGATCGTGGGCAACAGCTCCGAAACGGTCGGGTGGATGTGCATGGTGTGGGCCAGCGTAACGATATTGCCGCCCGCCGCCATCATGTCGAGCACGGCGTGGATTGCCTCATCGCCCCCGGTGCCCAGGATCGCGGCGCCGAGGATCGCGTTCGTTTCGGCGTCCGCGACGATCTTCATCAGCCCCTGTTGTTCGTCCTTCTCCCGCGCCCGCGCCACGCGCGTCATCGGCCGGCGGCCAACCGTTATGCGCTTGCCGGTCGCGCGGGCTTCCGTTTCGGTGAGTCCGACGCGTCCGAGGGGCGGATCGATGTAAAGCGCGTAGCATGGGATGCGGTCGCTGACCTTGCGGTCCGCGCCGCCGAGCAGGTTATCCGCGACGATTTCGTAATCATTATAGGCTGTGTGCGTGAACGCGCCGCGCCCGTTGCAGTCGCCCAGCGCCCAAATCCCTGGGACGGTGGTTTCAAGACGATCGTTGACGCGGATGTAGCCGCGGGGGTCGGTCTCGATGCTGGCCTGGTCCAGGCCGAGGTCATCCGTATTGGGCCGGCGCCCGACGGCCAGCAAAACGTGGCTGCCGATGACCTCGGGTTCGCCGTCCGCGCAGTTGACGCCGACGGCGATGCCCTGTTTGTGCCCGGCGAAGCGGATGCATTCGGCGTTGGCGCGGATCGCTATGCCTTCCGCCTCCAGGATCGATTGGATCGACGCGGAGATGTCTGCGTCCTCCCGCCCGACCAGGCGCGGGCCTTTTTCGACGACCGTTACGTTCGATCCGAAACGCCGGTAGATCTGGGCGAACTCCAGGCCGATATAGCTGCCGCCGACGACGACGAGATGCTCGGGTAGGATATCCGTCGCCAGCAATGAACTGTTGGTGAAATAGGGCACGTCACGGACGCCGGGCATGTCGGGGATCAGCGCCCGTCCGCCGACATTGATGAAGATCCGCTCCGCTTCGAGCACGTCATCGCCGACACGCACAGCGTGCGGCCCCTCGAAGCGGGCGTGGCCCATCAGCAGGGTGCAGCGCTCCATCTCGCGCAGCCAGGTTTCGTTGCCGGTGCGGCCGTCCGTGGCGATTTTCTGCGATCGGGCATGGACGCGCGCCATGTCGATGCGCACCTCCCCGGTCATCACCCCGTAATCGGCGCCGCGGCGCGCCAGATACGCGGCGTACGCACTCGCGACGAGCGTCTTGGTCGGCGTGCATCCGGTGTTGAGGCAGGTTCCGCCGACGAGATGCCGTTCCACGATCGCGACGGTCAGGCCGGCGGCGGTCAGCCGCGCGGCCATGGATGGTCCGGCCTGGCCGGTGCCGATAACAATGGCGTCAAAGCGGCGGTTCATCGGGCGGATCTCCTTCGGAATCCGCGGATTATCCAAGCAGCGTCCGCAACGGTCCAATTACATCCGCTCGGGCAGCCAGGTCGCGATGGCCGGGAACGCAATAAGGATGGCGAGCCGCACAATGTCCGTCACCACGAACGGAATAACTCCATAGAAAATCGTCGAGAACGAAACGTCCTTCACCACGGTCTTGATCACGAACACATTCATCCCGACCGGCGGATGGATTAGCCCCAGCTCCACCGTCATGACGATGATCACCCCGAACCAGATCGGGTCGAATCCCAGCGCCGTCACCGCCGGGAACATAATCGGCACCGTCAGGATCACCATCGCCATCGCATCCATCAGGCAACCGAGCACAAGGTACATCAGCATGATCAGCACCAGCGCGCCGATCGGACTGAGTCCCAGACCGGTAATGAATGCGGTGACCTTTTGCGGCGTCTGCGTAACGGTCAGGAAATATCCGAACAGCATGGCGCCAATCAGCACGGTAAACACCGCCGCGGCGGTGCGGGTGGCCTGCAGCAGCGACGCCAGCAAATCCGCCCGCGACAGCCGCCGCCTCGCCACGCTGATCAGCGCCGCTCCGCCCGCGCCCATTCCGCCCGCCTCGGTCGGCGTGAACAACCCGCCGTACAACCCGCCGATAACGAAGGCGAACAGCAACATCGGCGCCCAGACCTGCCGCAGCGCCTGCACGCGGTCCCGCCACGACGCCACCCGTGCCGCCGGCAGCCAGCCGGGGCGTACCGCGCCGATCAGGCCGATCGTTGCGATGTACATGCAGACGGCGAGCAGGCCGGGCAGGATGCCGGCAATGAAAAGCTTGCCGATGTCCTGCTGGGTGATCAGCCCATACACCGCCAGAACTATCGACGGCGGGAACATCGCCCCCAGCGTTCCGCCCGCCGCGATAACCCCCGTTGCGAACGACTTCGGGTAGCCAAACCGCCGCATCTCCGGATACGCAACGGTCGAGAACGTCGCCGCCGTCGCCACCGACGACCCGCTGATCGCCGCGAACCCGGCGCAGGCGGCGATCGTCGCGATGCCCAACCCGCCGCGCCAGTGCCCGACAAAACGGTTGGCGGCCTGGAACAACTCCGTGCTCATGCCGCTGCGCGAGGCGATTGCGCCCATCAGCAGGAACATCGGGATCACCCCGAACTGGTAGTCGGTGACGACCCGCATCGAGGTCTGAGCGACCATCTTCAGGGCAGGGGAGCCGCCCGCAAGATACCCGAACCCGCTCACCCCCACCAACCCCATCGCCATGCCGATCGGCACACGCAAAAGCATCAGGGCGAACAGGACGATGAAGCCGATGGCGGCGACGGCGTCGCCGGATATGTCCATGCTATTCCACCGCCCCGTGCACGTCGGCGACGTCCTCCGGGTGGAAGATCAGCCGATACGTGCGGATGGCGATCAGCAGCACCGCCGAAACGTCCCCGAGCCACGCCACCAGCGCGAACGGCCAGGTCGGGATGCCGAGATCATAGGTCAGCACATGGTCCTGGTAGATCAGCCGCACCTTGTCGAACAGCATGACGGTCTGCACGGTCACGACGAACAGCAGCACCAAGGTCGCAAATATATCGATCAGCCGCTTGCCGCGCGGTCCAGCCGCCGACCAGACCAGATCGACGGTGATATGGCCGCCGCGGTAACTGGTCGCGGCGATGCCCCAGAAAATCAGTATGCCCAGCAGCAGCTTGCCGAAATCGTAGCTGTCCGGGATCGAGACGGAAAAGAAATAGCGCAGCAGTACGCTGACGAAGATGTCCAGCGCAACGATGCCGACGAACGCCGCGGCCAGCCACTCGATCGTGTCGATGAAGCGGTCCATCGCGGCGGCGCCGGATATGCTTATTCCGCCAACGCCCCGTGGCGTTTCAGCGACGCCTTCAAATCGGCCAGCACCGCATCGCCGTTGTCCACCCTGGACGCCCATTTCGCCGTCAGCGGTGCGACGGCCGTACGCCAGGCGGCAATCTGCTCCGGCGTCAGCGTGTAGACCTCATGCCCCGGTTCCGCCGCCAGTTTGGCATGGCCGCCGTATTCGAAGTCGGCCCAGGGACTTGCCACTTTCTCCGCCCATTCCGGCGTGCAGTGGGAATCGATCACCGCGCGCTGGCCCGGCGACAGTGATTCGTAACGGTCCTTGTTCATCACCCAGGCGAAGGTGGTGGCGAACAGCGGCACGTCCATGTGGTATTTCACCACCCTGTCGATGCCGAACAGGACGAGCGATCCCCACGGAAACCCGATGGTGTTGGCAACGCCGCGTTCCAGCACCTCACGCGCCTCGGGCGCCGATGCCTGCACATTCGTGCCGCCCAGCAGGGTCACCATCGCCCCCATGCCGGCGCTGCCCGGCCGCACCTTGTCGCCCTTGATGTCCGCCGGTAAAACGATCTTGTGGCGTGAGTGGAACGTGCCCGGGTCGCTGAGAAAAACGAAGCAGACATGCACGTCCTTCATTTCCCTGGCAGCATAAGGCTGATACCACTCGTCGAAGGCCGCCGTACCACCCTTGGCATTTCCAATAAGAAACGGAAGCTCCCCGGCCGCCACGATCGGAAACCGCCCCGGCTGATAACCCGGATTGACATACGTCACATCGGCGATCCCATCCCGCGCCATGTCGTAATGATCGAACGCCTTGCCAAGCTGCTCGGACGGGAACAGCGTGGCCTTGATCGTGCCGCCGGACTCCTTTTCAACGTCCGCGGCCCAGGCCAGCAGCAACGGGTTCAAAGGATGTGCCGCCGGCAGCCAGGACGACATCTTCAGGGTGACAGTCTTGTCTTGCGCCACCGCAGGGGCGGCAAGCATCGTCAACAACGCGACGGCGGTAAGGCGGCTGGACATGCCTGTTTCTCCCGTTGGCCGTGTGTCCGGCCATTCCGGCCGCATTGGTAGCTTGTTTGGGATTGGGTGGCTACGGGGCGGAGCAACCGCCGAACGGTTTCCGGATCGTCAGGCGCCCGTCGATAACCTGCCCGTCCTGCAGGTCCTCGGAAAGCAGCGTCGCGCACTCGGCCTCCAGCGCCGAAGCAACAATCAGCGAGTCGTAAAACGCAAAGCCGTTTCGCGCTGCGATGTCCACCGCCGCATCATGCGTGGCCAGGCCAATCGGCCGGGGATCGGGAAACAGAACGCGCAACGATGCGAGGGCTTCGGCGATCTCCGGCCAGCTTCGCCGCAGTTTCCGCCGCGCCACATCGGCGAATTCATTCAGCACCTGGACGCTGATGACGCCGCCTTGCCGCAGCAGAGCCGCCGCCTGCGCCGTCCGCGTATCATTCCCGGCAATGGCGTAAACCAGGATGTTGGTGTCGAGGAAGACGTCACCGCTCATTCGCCTCATCCCGGCTGAAACGGAAACCGGGGGGCAGTGTCCACTTCAGCGCCTTGAGCCGCTCCAACGCGTCGTCGCGGCTGGTGTCCCGCTTCACCCTGAAGGCGCGCGCGCCGGCGATTTCGATCTCGATCTCGTCGCCCTCCTTCAACCCCAGCCCTTCAACAACCGAGGCAGGAAGCCGGACCGCCAGACTGTTGCCCCATTTGCCGACCTGCATGACCGCCCTCGATGATCTACCGGAAATATGTATATCATCCGACGCCGGGTCCGCAAGCGCCTATCCCTCCGCCACCGCCGGATACGGCTGCTCCCACCGGTCCAGATACACGCACTCCGACAGCTTCCCCCGCCCAACCGGCCCGAACTTCCCCAGCGGATAGCCGATCGGCAGGATCGCGTAGGAATGCACGCCGTCGGGCAACCCCAGCGCGGCGTCGGCTTCCTTCGCATGCAGCAGATGCCGCGTCGTCAGCGTGGACCCCAGCCCGAGCGCGCGGATCGCCAGCAGCATGTTCTGCACCGCCGGATAGATCGACGCCCCCGCGCCGCGCCCCGGGTTGGCGCCATCCTTCAGGCAGGCGACGATCCACACCGGAGCCTCATGGAAATGCTCCGTCAGATACGCCACCGCGCCGTGCTGGCGCTGGTATTTCTCCGCCGTCACCCCCGGCGGGGGCGCGCTGGTCGCGTAACGAGGCCCGATGACCTCGTCGAACGCCTTCTTGTACCAGACCTGGACCGCCTTCTTGATCTCCGGGTCCTTCACCACCAGGAACCGCCAGGTCTGGTTATTGCCGCCATTCGCCGCGGCGGTGCCCGCCTCCAGGATCCGCCTGATCAGCTCATCCGGCACCGGATCGGCTTTCAGCCGCCGCATCGACCGGGTGGTTCCGATGATCTCGAACAGATCAGGCATCGCGTTGTTTCCCTCTAACCCCGTTTCGCCGCCGCCGCGCCGCCCGCGCCGGAGCGGCCACCGTCGATCACGATATGCGTCCCCGTCACGTCGCTTGCCACGTCCGAACACAGGAACAGCACCGCCCCGGCGACTTCCTCCGGCAGCGCGTAGCGTCCGGTCGGGATGCCGGCCGCCAACGCGGCCTGCGCCGCCGCCGGGTCGTCCGGACTGCGCTGCGCCTCCAGCGACCGCATCATGCGGGTTTCCACCGGCCCGGGGCACACCGCGTTCACCCGCACGCCAAGCCCTGCCACGTCGGTGGAGGCGACCTTGGTCAGCCCCAGCACGCCATGCTTGGACGCCACGTAGGCGGGCATGCCCGGAGAGCCGAACAGCCCGGCCACCGAGGCGGTATTGACGATCGCCCCGCGCCCCTGCTTCAGCATCACCGGCAGCACGTGGCGCAGCCCGAGGAAAACGCCCTTCAGGTTGACGGCGATGACCTGGTCGAAAACGTCCTCGTCATAGTCCTGCGTCGGCCGGACCACACCCTCGATGCCTGCATTGTTGAAGAAACAATCGATGCGGCCGTGGATGGCGACCGCCTTGCCGACGTAATCGCGGACCGAGGCGGAGTCGGTGACGTCGGCTTGCACAAACGACGCGGACCCGCCGCGTTGCTCGATGATGTCGGCGCTTGCCTGCCCGGAGTCCGCATCCGAATCGACCAGAACGACCAAAGCGCCGCGTTGCGAAAAACCCATGGCGGCTGCACGTCCGATTCCCCCGCCGCCTCCGGTGATCAGGGCCACCTTTCCGGTGAAGTCCATTGTTTGTTTCCTCCAGGTAATCTACCGACGAGCGTCGCCCGCCCCCCCGTCATGGCCCGGCTTGTTGTCCGGGCCACCTGTCGAGGCAGGTGCTGGGATAGGTGGCCCGGACCGGGCCATGGCGAATAAAGAACGAATGTCCGCTTTTTCCCTCCCGCTAAACCACCTTCGCCGCCCGCAACCTCGCAATCTCCTCCGCGCCGTATCCCAATTCCGCCAGCACCGCGTCCGTATGCTCCCCCGGTTCCGGCGTCGCGCTGCGAATGCTCCAGGGCGTGCGGCTGAGTTCTATCGGCTGCCCGATGACCTCGACGTCGCCCAGCACCGGATGGGGCACCGTCCGTGTCATTCCCAGGTGCTTCACCTGGGCATCCGCGAAGACCTGATCCATCGCGTAGATCGGCCCCGACGGCACCCCGGCCGCGTTCAGCGCCTCGATCCATTCCGCCGAGGTCCTCTCCCGAATGATCGCGCCGATGGCTTCGTTGAGCGCATCCCGATTGGCCGAACGCGCCCGCCCGGTTGCGAACAGCGCGTCAGCGGCGAGATGATCCGCGCCGATGGCCCGGCAGAACCGGCGGTAGATGTCGTCCCCCGCGGCGGCGATGTTGATATGCCCGTCGGCCGTGGCGAACACCCCGGTCGGGATGCTGGTCGGGTGGTTGTTGCCGGCCTGGCCCGGCACCTCCTTGCCGATGGTCCAGCGCGCCGCCTGGAAATCCAGCATGGAAATCTGAGCGCCCAGCAGCGAGCTTTTCACCCACTGGCCCTCGCCGGATTGCTCCCGCTCCAGCAGCGCAATCAGGATGCCCATCGCGGCGAAGATGCCCGCGGTCAGGTCTGCCACCGGAATGCCGACGCGCATCGGGCCGCGCCCGGGTTCCCCGGTGATCGACATCAGCCCGCCCACACCCTGGGCGATCTGATCGAACCCGGGACGGTCACGATACGGCCCGTCCTGGCCGAAGCCGGAGATGCTGGCGTAGACGATGCGGGGATTGACCGCCTTTAGGCTCTCGTAATCGACGCCGAGGCGGAATTTGACGTCCGGCCGGTAGTTCTCCGCGACTACATCCGCCCGGGCCACCAGCCGCTTCAGCACGGCAATCCCGTCCGGCGTCTTGAGATTCAGCGTCAGGCTGCGCTTGTTGCGGTGCAGGTTCTGGAAGTCCGGCCCGTGGCGCTCGCCGCCGAGGCCGGCATCGCCCTCCGGCGCCTCTATTTTGATGACGTCGGCGCCCCAGTCGGCCAACTGGCGCACGGCGGTGGGACCGGCGCGCACGCGGGTGAGGTCGATGACTTTGAAGCGCGCCAAGGGACCGTTGCTCAGGCCTGTCGCCATCCGATAATCCTCCCGGTCAAACGTAAATCCTGCCACGGGGGAGCGTCGGCGGTCGAGGCTGGCGCGGCTTACATCTGCACGACTGACGTCAGCGCGAAGGTGTCGCCGGGCGGGTTGTCGCCGATGCGCACGGTGGTGTCGTTGACAAAGCGGTAAGGCGGCACCGGGAGATTGTACGGGGCAGGGACGCCCGAATAGACGCGTCCGGCCAGGTCGTATTTCGACCCGTGGCAGGGGCAGAAATACCCGCCCGGCCAGTTCGGCGCCGGGGACGCCGGGTCGGGCGTCGGCAGATAATTCGGCAGGCACCCCAGATGCGTGCAAATGCCCACAAGCACCGCGTATTCCGGCTTGATCGAGCGATGCCAGTTTTCGGCATAGGATGGCTGCTGGCGCACGTTGGAGCCGGGATCTGACAGCCGTGAGACCAGGCTCGGGTCCTGAAGCGTCTTCAGCGCCTCCGGCGACCGGTTCACCACCAGCATCGGCGCGCCGCGCCACAGCACGACGATTTGTTGTCCGGGGGCGATCTTGCTCAGGTCGATGTCTATCGGCGCGCCCGCGGCGATCACGTCGGCCGAGGGGTTCATGGAATCGACGAACGGCCAAGCCACCGCGCCGACGCCAATCGCCACCGCGGCGGTGGTCACGAGGGACAACATATCGCGCCGTTTGACCTCCGGCGCGGACGAGGCGGCGTCTGATGACATGGAAGCGATGATGGGGCGATGCGCCGGTTCACGCCAAGAGGCGCCGCGATGAAGTCTTCGTAAGTCCAGCGCGCGAGGCGCTTGCTCTGGTCAGCCCCGCCGGATGACGTAGACTAAGACCGGAACCGGGAGGAACCACATGCCCTTCGCCACGACCGATGACGGGGTCCGCCTGCACTATGAGGAAACCGGCTCCGGCACGCCGCTGATCTTCGTGCATGAATTCGCGGGCGATCACCGCTCCTGGGAGCCCCAGTTGCGGCATTTCGGCCAGCGCTACCGGGCGATCAGCTACGCCGCCCGCGGCTATCCACCGTCCGATGTCCCGGACGATCCTGCGCGATACTCCCAGGACCGCGCCGCGGACGACATCGCCGCCGTGCTGGACCACCTGAGCATCGGTAAAGCGCATGTGGCGGGCCTTTCGATGGGCGGCTTCGCGACGCTGCATTTCGGCTTCCGCCACCCCGCACGCGCGTTGTCCCTGGTCGTCGCCGGCTGCGGCTATGGCGCGGAGAAAAGCCGGCAGGAAACGTTCCGCGCCGAAGCCGCCGCCACAGCGTCCTTTCTTGACGAGCACGGCATCGAAGCCTTTGCCGACAAATACGCCTGCGGGCCAACACGGGTGCAGTTTGAGAACAAGAACCCGCGCGGTTTTGCGGAGTTCAAAACCCGGCTTGCGGAACACTCCGCCATCGGCTCACGCAACACCCAGCTTGGCGTCCAGGGCCAGCGGCCGTCGCTATACGACCTGACGGAGCAGATGGCCGCATTGGACGTGCCGACTCTGATTCTGACCGGCGACGAAGACTGGCCCTGCCTGCAACCGGCGCTGATGATGAAGCAGACGATCCCGACCGCGGCCTTGTCGGTGATGCCGAACTGCGGCCACACTATCAACCTGGAGGATCCGGATCAGTTCAACCAGCTTGTCGGCTCATTCATCGTTCAGGTCGATGCCGGACGCTGGCCGGGGCGCGATCCTCGGGCGCTCGCGCAGTCGATCACCGGGATGAAGTGATGCCGACGCGCCTGTGATTGGACCGCCGAAGCCCGCGCGGCGATACCGGCCTGCAATGCCGCCTCGCGTCCGCCATCCCATCCTTTTGCTGGTATGTGCCGGCGCCCTCTCCGGCTGCCAGTCCGTGCTGACCGCCTCCACGGCCGATGTCGCCGGTATCGCGGGCGCAGGAATCGCCAATGCGGTGACGAAAAGCCCCGCTCTTGCCACCGGCATCGGCCTCGGCGTCGCCGCGGGCGCCACGGCGGGGCTGCAGGCGGTGGAGCGGGACGTTCACCGGGCCGAACAGGACCAGATCGCGCAGGCTGCCGGACCGCTCGAACCGGGTGTGGTCGGACACTGGAAAGTGACGCACCGCATCCCGATCGAAAACAACGAGCATGGCGACCTGGTGGTCACCCGGCTCATCGGCAACACCGATTTCAACTGCAAGGAGATCGTCTTTTCCGTCGACACGGTAGACAAAACGGTCGTGCACCGCGCGTTCTACACAGCAACGATCTGCCAGGATGGAACGGTGTGGAAATGGGCCTCGGCGGAACCGGCGACGGCACGCTGGGGCTCGCTGCAATGAGCCTGCGCTGGCCGGCGCTCGCGGCGGTGTTGCTGCTGGCCGGCTGCAGTTCGTTCTCGGAGATCACCGGTCTGATCACCGGCGGCGCCGCCGGCGCCGCCACCGGCAGCCCGGCGGTCGGCTTTCTCGTCGGTGTGGCGGTGGATGCCGCCGCCAATGCGGGCGTAAGTTATGTTACGCGCACCTGGCATGGGGCCGAGCAGGACGCCATCGCCCGCACCGCCGCGGATCTGCCGGAGGGCGGGGAAGCGGCGTGGCAGATCCGGCATCCGCTGCCCATCGGGAACGAACACGGGCAGCTTCGGGTCGTCCGTGCGATCGAGTCTCCGCTGGCCGCGTGCAAGGAAATCGCCTTCTCGGTCGATGAAGGGATGGGCGAGAAGCTGAAGCGGGAGTGGTTTATCACGTCGATCTGCAAGCAGGACAAAACCTGGAAATGGGCGGCGGCCGAACCGGCGGTGGAACGATGGGGGTATCTGCAATGAAGCCGCGGGATGGGTCATCGCGGCAGACTTGACCTACACCCGCTTCATCACCTGCCGCGCGAAAGTCTCCGCCAGACGCCATTTTCCGGGATTGCCGACGGGAAAGATCATTTCCTGCAATCCATCCTGCTCCAGCGCCCGGATTCGTTCGACCAGTTCATCCGCGGTGCCGACAAGACAGGTGTCACGGATCAGTTGTTCATCGATCAGTTCCGCCTCACCGGGGTGAAGATCGGTGTAATGGAATTCGTGCGTCCGGAAATGCCGGTGCTCCGGCGGAGTTTGCTCGACCAGGGCGCAATAGGGCTTCCAGATCCGCTCCAGGAAGGCCGGCGGCTCGATCCCGCGCTCCTGGACCAAATCGTAGTAGTAATAGACGGTGGCCATGACGTTGGGGCCGATGGCCAGCTTGATCCTGTCGGAGTCCGCGGGTTCACCGGGTTCCAGCAACGCGATGTTGGTCAGCCCGGCGTTGCGGAAGCCGATCATGTCGCGCCCGCTGCGGGCTGCGCCTTGCCGCGCATGGCCGAGCGCCTGCTGGATTGGCGCCCCGCGTGGCGGACTGGTGAAAACCAGCCCGTCGCCGTATTCGCCCGCCAGGGCCATCGCCCGCGGCCCGTATCCGGACACGTACAGCGGAATCCGCGGCTTTAGGTTCATGAACCGGGTGTCGTGCCGCAGCATCTTTATCGGCCTGGTGCGGTCCTGATAGGTGTAGTCAACCGTTTCGCCATCGAGCAGCGCGGTCAGCACCCGCAGATATTCCTCGAATGCCGCAATGGTCATCGGCTTCTGGCCCATGGCCCGCATCGCCGTGTTGCCGGTGCCGATGCCCAGAAACACCCGCCCCGGCGCCAGCCGGTTCAGGGTCGCGACCGCCGCCACCTGGACCGGCGGGATGCGCGTGCCGCAGATCGCGGTGCCGGGGCCGATGCGCAGGGTGCGGGTGTGCTGGGCGGCGACCGCGCAGACCGCGTAGACATCGGAGAACATCATCTGGCTGTCGGAGACCCAGACGGAGTAGTACCCCAGGTTCTCGACGAAACTGAAAAATCCGATCTGGTCGATGTCGGACATCACGCAGAAGCCGAATTTCATCGGTGTCTCTCCGCATCAGGCGCCACATTTGCCTCCGCACCCGGGCGCCCGGCAAGAACCCCCGGTTGCGTCTTTGTCTAATCAAGGGCTTATAGCCGCAGTTCGCGGGGAAAGTCCCGAGCTTGTTCCGGCATTGCCGGCGCCCGGGCTCCCGGGTAGCCTTGCCCCGGCCAATGCCGGGGAAACGATCGTGAGACGCAGTCTGCTCGCCGCCGTTCTGGCCGTGTGCCTGATGCCGGCCGCCATCGCGGCCGATTTGCCGGCAGCGGCGCCGGCCGCGGAAGGGATCGTCCGGCTCGGCCGGATCAGCGCGTTCTTTGCGAGCGAGACCGCGAGCAAGCGCATCCCCGGCGCGGTGGTCATGATCGCCCGCAACGGCAAGGTCGTCTACGACGAGGCATTCGGCCTGCGGGACCCCGCCAGCAGTGCGCCGATGCGGACGGACAGCATCTTCCGCATCTACTCCATGACCAAGCCGGTGACCGGGGTCGCCGTGCTGATGTTGATGGAACAGGGCAAGATCCGCCTGTCGGACCCGGTGTCGCAGTACCTGCCGGCGCTGAAGCACATGCAGGTCACGGTCGAAAGCGTTGATGCGCAGGGCAGGCGGGTCGTGTCGCTGGTGGCGGCGGAACGGGAGATCACCATCGAGGACCTGCTCTGCCACACCTCCGGCATCACCTATCGCGGCGGCGATTCGACGGCGGAGCAGGCGATGCGGGAGGCCGGGCTGGGCATTCAGCTTGGCCGCGGCGACGGTAACCCGATGTCGGTGCGGATGACGGACCAGCAGGCGGTGTAGGCCATTGGCTCTTTGCCGCTGAAATTCCAGCCGGGTTCGGCCTGGGCGTACGGGCGCTCGACCGACGTGCTGCTGGCGCTGGTCGAGGCGGTGTCGGGCCAGCGCGGCGACGAATTCATGCAGCAGCGGATCTTTGCCCCGCTGGGCATGACCGACACTTTCTTCAATGTGCCGGCGGACAAGCTGGATCGGGTGGCTCAGCCGGGTCCCGACCCGGAGACGGGGGACACGGCGGACCTGACCGATGGGACGCGGACTCGCAGCTTCCTGGGCGGTGGCGAGGGGCTGCTCTCCACCGCCTCGGATTACATGCGGTTCGCGCTGATGCTGGCTTCCGGGGGAGAGGGCAACGGCGTGCGGCTGCTGTCACGGCAGAGCGTGGCGCTGATGACGTCCAATCATCTGGAGCCGGGGCTGGCCCGGGGGTCGGATTTCATGCCCGGGCCGGGTTACGGGTTCGGCCTGACGGTGGCGGTGCGGACGCAACCGGGGGAGCCGGAAAATGTCGGAGAATACGGCTGGTCGGGGGCGGCGGGCACGATCTTCTGGTTCGATCCGAAGGATGCGCTGGTGCCGATTATGATGATCCAGGCGCCTCGGCAGGGGGGATATGAGCGGGCGGCGTTTCGCGAGCTGGTGTATCAGGCGGTGGGGGATTGAGCGTTTAGGCGGCGTGGCGATCGCCTGCGTCGCCCTGGTCGAAGTCCGTCTCGATCCGCGCCGGTATCTGCTTCAGCCGATCGGCCAGTGCGCGGGGGATGGAGGGTTGTTTCGCCTCAGCGGGTCCGTGCCAGAATGCCGTAATAACAACCTCAAGCGCCTTACGTTTCAGAAATTGCTGAAATGCCGGACCAGGCACGACCTGCCTGAGCAGAAAGGCGAGGTGATCGGCCGGCCTGATGCCGGCAACGATGCCGTCGGTGCAGAAATACCAAACGCCGGTGCGGCCGATGAGATCGGGGCTGCGAGGGCCGCCGGAGTAGTGTTGGCCTTTGGCATAGGCCAGTGTCGGCACGATCTTCAGCAGGCGCGTCACCTGGTCCGGCACAAGCTGGTCGCCGGTGACCCTGAACGTCGCGTAGGCCTTAACCGGATCAGCCGGTGCTGACTTCGTCATGGATGTTGCCGACATCTTCGCCTCGTGCGTCCGTCACTCTGCCATCATCATGGATGATTACACTGTCGCTGCCGCTTAAACCGCTTTTGGCCTTGATCTTATGGAGCGCATCCCGCAGTTGCCAGCGCTCGATGCCCAGCGCCTGGCTAACATACTTGGTTGGATTGCCTGACTGATACCAGATGATCCGGCCCAAGGGAAACCTGCTGCGGTCTCGATCACTTGATGCGAGCACTTGGTGTCGATTCGGAACAAGCTATTCCGGCAGCCACCATCGCCGTGACGTGCCCAGCCGATATCCGCTATAACCGCCGCCATGCCCGCCCCCGACCCACGCGCCAACCCGATCCTGCTCGGCCATGCGGATGCCGAGGCGACCATCCTCGACGCCATGCGCACCGGACGGATGCACCATGCCTGGCTGATCACCGGACCCGAGGGCATCGGCAAGGCGACGCTCGCCTACCGCTTCGCCCGCCGCCTGCTGGCCGGGCAGCCGAAGGAGGACTCGCTGGCGTTGGACCCGGGGAATCCAGTGTTCCGCCGCGTCGCGGCCGGATCGCATGCCGACATGAAGACCATCGAGCTGGCGTTCAACGAGAAGACCAAGAAGATGAAGACCGAGATCGCGGTGGACGACGTCCGCAAGCTGAACGGCTTCATGGCGCTGACCCCGGCCGAGGGCGGCTGGCGCGTCGTCGTCGTCGATGGCGCGGAGGAGCTGAATGCGTCCTCCGCCAACGCTTTGCTGAAAATTTTGGAGGAGCCGCCGCCGCGGGCGATCCTGCTGCTGGTGTGCTCGGCACCCGGGCGGCTGCTGCCGACGATCCGCAGCCGCTGCCGACGCCTGCGGCTGTCGCCTTTGGACGACGCGGCGATGGGCCAGTTGCTGGCGGGGTATCTGCCTCAGTTGGGTGCCGATGAGCGCGGGCGGCTGATCACGCTGGCGGAAGGCTCGCCGGGGCGGGCGATCATGCTGGCGGAGGATGAGGGGCTGCGGATCGCCGCGATCGTGGACAAGCTGCTGTCGGACATGCCGCGCGTGCCGGCGTCGCGGGGGTATGAGATCGCGGATTTCCTCGGCCGCAGCGAGACGGGGTTCTCGACGTTCATGGACCTGGTGCGGGCCGGCGTGGCCGCGGCGGTGCGGGAGAGCGTGCGGGGCAGGGCGGATCCGGAGCAGGAGCGGCTGGTGGCGCTGCGTCCGCTGGATGCGTGGGGCGAGGTGTGGGCCGGGCTGACGAAGTTGCAGGATGAGACGGAGCGTTTCGCGCTGGACAAGCGGCAGGCGATAGTGGCGGGGATCGGGATGCTGGGCGGGGCGGGGTGATCCGCCGCCATCAGCCCTCCGGACTGAATGACCTGAGGATGTGATCCCAGGGGCGAAGGCTAACCCAACGCATTCTGAATCCCCTCAAGAAATATCGCTGCCGAGGCAATCGTGTCGTTGGCACTCTCAATGGCAATGAAGTCCTCCGGCTTGATTCCGTAGTCGCGATTTCATTGAAGCGTCCGTCTTGCGAAGGAACGCCGGCATGCTCGCATCGATCAGCGGGTCATTCTTCGCCAAACCCGAAAACCCGGCCCGTACTCCATCCGGGATTATACAGCGTTCGCGTGTAGCAGCGGAGGCATGCGCGCCATGCCAAAGGTTCGCCTCGAGTCTTTATGGTGGCGCGTCGGACGCGGCTGGTTTGGGGGAATGGATGGTGCAGGACCGATACTTTCCGCAGGCCCGTGCTTCGCTTATCCGCTTGGAGATCAGATCCCGGGCCACATGGATGGTGGTTATCGCCTTCCAGTCGGCGTCTTTAACCTTCCCGCCGGGTTTTGCTGCCGCGTCGAGTTGCTTACTTCGTGACTCGAGTTGGTCGTAGAGGCGTTCAGCCTCCTCGCAGCTAATGCTGTCTGGGAGGAGGGGCAACTTGACGCCGAACAACGCAGTCGCCGCGTCGTATGTCATCTTGGCCTTGATCTCTTCCCGTTCGGTATCGAGCGCCGCCCCGTACAACGGGCTCCACCAGTCCAGATATTGCTTTCTCCTGGGCTCGTTGTTCGTGGCCAGTAGGAGGTCATCGGTGCGGCCGTCGTAGCCTAGGCGGCTCCGGCTGTCGTCGTAGAAAACTTTGTCGTGCGCATCAGTTTTAGAACGTGCATAGATAATCCAGAGTCGCGTCTCTCCTTCATCGTAGCCAAACACTTCATGGTAGGAAAGGTCCAGCCCCTCAAGATTGAGCGATGACTGTTCTGCTTCCAGTTGCCGGTACTTAATTTTGGCGGCCGCGAGGGTGTCGTAGGCATAGATGGTCCCACCAAGCTCTGGTCTGGCCGCGTTCGGTCGAAACAGATTCGTGGTTGGGTTCCATTTGTATCGCTCAAGGGTTACGACGTAGAAGTCCCTGTCGGGCGGCAACTGAGGCTCTCGCATTCGCTGATTCCGCGCGACCATAACTCCGTAAATTGCAAAGGCAATGAATCCTAGCAGGGCGGGCTCGGTCGACATGCCGAGCCAGTAGTGCGCCAACGCAACCCACCCAACGATGGCGGCTGTGCCTAATAGGTGTCCAAGGAGTTGGGCCAGTGCGGTAAGAGCAGGCCCCCAAGCTGGCTGTTCACCAACGGGATTGCTCATGACGTCCCCCCATCATGAAACCACCTATCAGAACGGAGTCGAGAAGGAAAAAGCACATCACGATGGGGCTTTAGGCCGGATTTGGCGGTTTTGCAATGATGCTGCCTACCCACAGCCTATCGGCTTAGCTTACGATTTTAAACAAATCGTCTGGTGACCCCTGGTGCCCGCGCTGCGGCCGAGGCCAAGCCGATCCCGGCGATTTGCCGGGCCTCGGCAAGACCTCCGCGGCCCTTTGCAGGTAGTCCTCAACTTCCGGCATCACAGGTCAACGCCGTCCCGCCGCACTTCCAGCATCAGGCCGGTGCGGTCGTTGTAGGCTCCGGCGCGGAAAGGCATCGTGTTGATCACCGCACCCGTGTCATCTAGGAGGTCCGTTTCGATCTCCGCCAGCCGCTGCGACTCCTGCCAAAAGCCATCCGGCTCGTGAATGAACACCGCGATGTCGTAATCCGAATCCGGACGCGCATCGCCACGCGCGCGCGAGCCGTACAGCACCACGCGCTCCAGCTTGGCCCCATACATCTCGCCAAGCGCCCGCAGGAAGCGCTCCAGGATCAGCCGATCGGCGTCGGATGGCGGCATAGCTACTCCGGTCGGTCCCAACCGGTAGCACATCCGGCCGAATCCCGGTAGCTATCGACGCCATGGCCCCGCTATGGCACGGCCAACCCCCGCCCGCCCTGGCTTCGATCCGCAGACCGGTTCGCGCTGGACAGGCGACAGGCGATTGCCGCGGGGATGGGGATCATCATAGGCGCCGCGCGATCGGCCGGCGTTGGTCGCCCGCACCGAAGATTGCGAGAAGTCACCGGCCGGAGATCAGTTTCACCCAAGGCGAACGGCATATTCCTCAGACACTCGATGAAAAGCTGCCTCAGGAACCATCCGCCTGGTCGCCGGGCTCGGGCGCCTCATCGTCGCGCCAATCGGCAATGACCGCCCGGATGCCGTCCGTCCAGTCGCTGCGGATATTGCTGTCCACATTGGCTGGCCGATCGGCCATGTAGCGCGCGACCCGGCGGCCGCCAGCCTGAATCTCATCGATGATTGCTTGGGATGACGGGATCAGTCCCAAACGCTCCAAGGTTTTCAGCCATTGCCGTGTCGACAGAACATGGGCCCGCCGTCGCATGAGAACCGGCCCATCCCCGTAGGGACCGTCCTCTGTCAGCACGAGAGCGATCTCATCGGGGCCAATCGGCAACGATTGTCCCGCCACGCTCTTGAGGCGTGGCAGGTTTTTCAGTATCCACGAGATCGCGGCTCACCCAGGCCGATGGTGGCGTCCGGGTTCTCGCCAGACACCTCCTGCGCCATTGCATCGATAAAAACCGGCAGAAACGGGGTACGTAGCTCGTTGAACTGGTTCCCCCCGGCGGTTTCGAACCAGCGGGTCAGCCGCTCCTCGCCGGGCGCGCCAAGCTTGCGGGTACACTCCGCCCGGACAACGTCAGCGACGACGATCGGCCGGCCGAACGACTGAAGCAACTGCAACTCATCGGCACAGGCGAGACTGATCAGCGGGCCGGAGTCGGCGACGATCAGCGTCACCGGCTTCTTCTTCCAGGTGTTCACGCGTCGCCCTGCGGCCCGATCAGGCCGGACACCGCAGCGTCCACGCCTTGCAACTCCCGGGCGGTAAGACCGCCCCGAATGGTCACGCCGCTCGACCGGCATGCCTGATTGAGCTCAAACAGGTTATCGGTACCGCCTTTCGTGGCCCGCCCGGAATCCATGATCCGGTTCGCAGGGCGACATACCAACTCCTATCCGCCACAACCGGTAGCACATCCGGCCGAATCCCGGTAGATATCCACGTCCTGGCCTCGCTCCGGCACGGCCAGCCGCGAGCAGCGGCAAACCGCGAAGAAGACCCATGACCCGAAGCTTCTACATCACCACGCCAATCTATTACGTGAACGGGGCGCCGCATATCGGCCACGCCTACACCTCCATCGCCACCGACGTGATGGCGCGCTTCAAGCGGCTGGACGGCTACGACGTCTTCTTCCTCACCGGCACCGACGAGCACGGCCAGAAGGTCGAGAAAGCCGCCGCCGACGCCGGACTTGATCCGCAGACCTTCACCGACCGGGTCTCCGCCGACTTCCGCGCCATGACCGACGCCATGGGCGTCTCCTACGACGACTGGATCCGCACCACGGAGCCGCGCCACAAGCGATCCTGCGCCGAACTCTGGCGCCGCATCGCCGCCAACGGCGACATCTATCTCGGCCATTACGAGGGCTGGTACGCCGTCCGCGACGAAGCCTTCTACGACGAGTCGGAACTCACCACCCGCCCCGACGGCGCCCGCGTCGCCACCCAAAGCGGCGCGCCTGTCGAATGGGTACGCGAGCCGTCATACTTCTTCAAACTCTCCGCCTTCCAGGACCGCCTTCTGAAGCTGTACGAGGAACAGCCGGAGTTCGTCGGCCCGTCCTCCCGCCGCAGCGAGGTGATCAGCTTCGTCAAGGGCGGGCTGCGCGACCTGTCGATCAGCCGCACCACGTTCAGTTGGGGCATCCCGGTGCCGGACGCGCCCGGCCACGTGATGTATGTCTGGCTGGATGCGCTGAACAACTACGTCACCGGCTGCGGCTTCCCCGACCCCGACGCGCCGCGCTGGCACTACTGGCCGGCCGACGTGCATGTCGTCGGCAAGGACATCATCCGCTTCCACGCGGTCTACTGGCCCGCCTTCCTGATGGCCGCCGGGCTGCCGCTGCCGAAGCGGATCTCCTCCCACGGCTGGTGGGTGGTGGAGGGCGAGAAGATGTCGAAGTCGCTCGGCAACGTCATCGAGCCGCGCAAGCTGGCGGAGACCTACGGCCTCGACCAGATCCGCTATTTCCTGCTGCGGGAAAAGCCGTTCGGCGGCGACGGCTCCATGAGCCACCCGGCCATCGTCAGCCGCATCAATGTCGAGCTGGCGAACGACCTCGGCAACCTGGCGCAGCGGACGCTGTCGCTGGTCGCCCGCAACTGCGGCGGCGCGCTGCCCGCCCGCGGCGACATCACCGAGGACGACATGGTGCTGCTGGCCGCCGCCGCCTCATTGCCGGAGGCGGTGCGCATCAACATCGACCGCCAGACCTTCCATGAGGGGCTGGAGGAAATCTGGAAGGTCATCCGCGCCGCCAACGGCTATATCGACCGCCAGGCGCCCTGGGCGCTGAACAAGACCGACAAGGCCCGCATGGGCGCGGTGCTGCGCGTGCTGGTGGACACCATCCGCGTCGTCGCCACGCTGCTTCAGCCGGTGATGCCCGGCAGCATGGCGCGGATGCTGGACCAGCTCGGCGTCGCGCCGGAGGCCCGAAGCTTCGCGGCCCTGGGGACGCCGTTGACGGACGGGGCCGCCTTGCCACCTCCACAAGGCGTCTTCCCCCGCTACGTGGAGCCCGCCGCCTGATGCTGGTCGATAGCCATTGCCATCTGGACTACTACACGCCGGCTGAATTGCCGGACGTTCTGGCGCGGGCCGCCGAGGCCGGCGTGGGGGAGATGGTGACCATCGGCACCACGCTGGCCCAGTCCGACACGCTGCCGGCGCTGATCGAGAGGCATTCCAACCTGTGGTGCACCGTCGGGGTGCATCCTCACCACGCCGCCGAGGCGCCGATACCGGCGCCCGAAGCACTGGCGGAACGGACAAGGCACCCGCGGGTCATCGGCATCGGCGAGTCCGGGCTGGACTACTTCTACGACAAATCGCCGCGCGACGTGCAGGCGGAGAACTTCCGGGCGCATATCCGCGGCGCGCGGCTGGCGGGCGTGCCGCTGTGCATCCATGCGCGCGACGCCGACGACGATATCGCATTGATTCTAAAGCAGGAGCGGGACAGGGAAGGGGGGTTCGACTTCCTGCTGCACTGCTTCAGCTCCACACGCGGGCTGGCCGAGGCGGCCTTGGAACTGGGCGGTTACATCAGCTTCTCCGGCATCCTGACGTTCCCGAAATCCCAGGAAATCAGGGACATAGCCCGCGACGTTCCACTTGACCGCCTGCTGGTCGAGACGGATGCACCGTATTTGTCCCCCGTCCCGTTCCGAGGCAAGCGCAACGAACCCGGCCGGGTTGCGCATACCGCCGCGGTGCTGGCCGAGGTGCGGGGCATGACGCCCGAAGCGGTGGCGGATCTGACGACGGCGAACTTCCGACGGCTGTTCCGGAAGGCCGCATGAAAGTCACCCTTCTGGGCACCGGCGCCTCCGCCGGCGTGCCGATGATTGGCGGCGCGCACGGCGGCGGGGACTGGGGTTCGTGCGACCCGGATGAACCGCGCAACCGCCGGACGCGATCATCAATCGTGATAGAAGGACTTGATAATCAAAGGCTTCTGGTCGATACCTCACCCGACATGCGCACCCAGTTGCTGGACTGCCGCATCCCGAGCGCGGACGCCGTGCTGTTCACCCACGCGCATGCGGACCACATCACCGGCATCGACGACGTACGCACGCTGAACCGGATCGCCAATCGTCCGCTGCCGGCCTATGCCACTGCGGCAACGCTGGACGAAATCATCCGCCGGTTCGGCTATGCCTTCAAGCCATGGGACAGCACCCACTTCTACCGTCCTGTTCTTGTGGCAAAGACCGTCGCACCGGGTGAAACCGTCAATATCGCCGGATTGCCCGTGCGGCTGTTTCCGCAGGACCACGGCCGGATCGAGACGCTCGGTCTGCGTATCGGCCGTTTCGGCTATTCGACCGACGTGATCGGGCTGGGCGATGCAGCGTTTGAGGCTCTCGCCGGGGTCGACACCTGGGTCGTCGGCTGCTTCCTGCGGGGTGGCCCGCACTGGACTCACGCCGATTTGCCGACCGTGCTGGGCTGGGTCGAGAGGTTAAGGCCACGCCGCACCGTATTGACTCATATGGGCACCGACATGGACTGGGCGTGGCTGCGGGCGAACCTGCCTCCGGGCGTTGAGGCGGGGTATGACGGCATGGTGCTATCGGTATGAGGATCCCCGGGACCAAACCAGCGGTTCGTCTGCCCAAGGCGCCGGACCTGAAGGCGATGCAGGACTTCCTGGCGACACGTACCGCCAGGCAGGTGAAGTCGGCGACCGAAAAGGCTCAGACGCTGATCTATGACGCTTGGGAGAAGCCGACCCCGCGGGCGCAGGCGGTGCATGCCCACAAGGCCCTGGCGGCGTCTCCGCTTTGCGCCGACGCCTTCAACCTGCTGGCAGGCCATGCGAAATCAAGGGAGAAAGCGCTCGATCTTTACCAGCGCGGGATGGAAGCCGCCGCGCTGCTTCTCGGGCCGGAGGGTTTCGAGGAGTACGGCGGCGAGTTCTGGGGCTGGCTGGAATCCCGCCCGTATATGCGCGCCAGGGCCGGTGTCGCGTTGACCCTGGACAAGCTTGGCCGCGGCGAGGAAGCGGTCGGCCATCTCCAGGCCATGCTCAAGCTTAACCCGAACGACAATCAGGGCATGCGGTTCGCGCTGCTCGGCGTGCTGCTGAACCTCGACGCATTCGAAGCGGCCAAGGCGCTTATCGGCGAGTATCCCGGCGATGGTTCGCTCTGCTGGTCCTATGGCCGGGCGCTGATTGGCTTCCAGGAAGGGCGGCAGGACGAGGCGGAGACACTGGAGAGCGTGCGCGACGCCCTGATCGCCAACAGCCATGTCGAGCGCATACTGGCGGGCAAGGCGGCGCTGGTCATTGGCCGCTCGCCCTGCGTGGTCTCGGGCAGCGCACAGGAAGCGAGCGATTACGTCCTGACCCACGGCCGGGCGTGGCGGAAATTGCCAGGAGCGGTGGATTGGCTGATCGCGGCTGCTTCGGCGGTTAAGCCGGAGTCTTCCAAGGCTTCCAGCCCGGGATCACAATGATGACGGGCGACCAGAACAGGCTGAACGAGCGGTTGAAACGTATATCCATGCGCGTCGGCGTGCCGTCCGGCTCGTAACAGATCAGCGCGCCGCGGCCTTCATCGGTGGCGTCGGCCATGACCTGTTCGATTTCAACATATTGCCGGTTGCGCTTGCCGATCCACATCAGCTTCCATTGGCCGGCCCGGGTGTAGAGGTCGTTGGCCGAGTTGTACTGGAACTGTCGGTCTTCCTTGTCCTTGATGTTGACGTCGCCGACGCCTGCGGCGAAGCCTCGGCTGGATCCGCCGGACATTTTCCCGGCGATGCCGAGCTGCACCCATGGCGACGGCCTGCGCGGAAGTTCGTCGAGCAGGATGCGTGCGTCGTCGGCGTTGAACGTGGTGTCGGAGTCGTAGATCAGCCGGTCGACGGTAGCTGCGATCAGGAAGCGGTCTGGCATTCGGTGTTTCGCGTGCGGTCGAGGTGTTTGGGTTGCCACGAAGGGCTTCACGCTGCAAGCGCGATCTATGATTTAACATAATATGCATTATGCGGCCAGTGGACATAAAGGTGCGCTTTGACCGGCTTCGAGCCTGATTTGGCCTACCCGCAAACCACCGTCACCCCAAGCGGTGTCGACCACTTGAGCTTTGCCTCATCGACGCGCCTGGAATACAAAACATACATCGTCAAGGGCGCTTACTGCTCACATATCGGCGAGCCAAGCGGATGGTATCTGGCACGATTGTCTTCCTGCTGTTTAGATGGTCAACGGGAAGACGCAGGAGTATGCCGTGGGACCGCGCCGTCGCACGCTTACCGTTGCCATCGCTTCATTTGCACTTGTAATGATGCTTATTTTCGCAGACGCCCGGGCCGATGGCCAGTCGCCGGCCGATGGCAAGCGCGTGGCCCTGGTTATCGGAATTGGCGATTATGCCGCCGCTGCAAAGCTGACTAATCCCCCGAACGATGCGAAATTGATCGCGACGAAGCTGATGGCAGCGGGCTTCAAGCTCGTTGGCGATGGGCCGGCATTGAATTTGTCGCGGGATGGTTTTGAACATGCACTGAATGATTTCAGTGCCATGGCCGCTGAATCGGACGTGGCCCTGTTTTATTATGCCGGCCATGGCATGGAGCTTTTGGCAACCAATTGGCTTTTGCCGGTTACGGCCGATCCGAAAAAGCCGAGTGACCTTCCCGGACAGGCGATCGACCTGGCGGATGTCATGAAGCGCATGGAGCGGTCGGGGGCTAAATTCAAGCTGGTTCTGCTGGACGCGTGCCGGAACAATCCTTTTGCGATGCTTGGAGTCCGCAGTGCCAGCGGCGGTGGGCTGATGCGAATCGACGCTCCGGACGGCACGCTGATTTCTTATGCGACAAAGCCGGGAAGCGTGGCTCAGGACGGCAGCGGCGCAGACAGCCCCTATTCCAGTGCGCTGGCCATGCTTCTGAGCCAGCCCGGCATCCCGGTGCTAAGCATGTTCAATCAACTGGGCGTCGCGGTAAAGCACTTGACCGGCGACAGCCAGCAGCCGTGGATGTCGGCCTCGCCGATCGAAAAAGAATTCATGTTCGTGCCGGTCAGCGCAACCGCAGGCATGCAGAATGACGGTCTGGGATCATCGCTTTTTCCGCCGGAGTCTGATGCCCGCGCCAAGGCGCCGGCACAAGGTGGCAGCGAAACGCGGGATGCCGATGCCATGCCGCAGGTTTGGGACTACATCGACACGACTATGCAGCTACCCCACGATGTCGACCTGTTTAGCGAACCTGCTGACGGCGCAAGCACGCTGACCATGCTGAAGGCCGGGAGCTCGGCGTTTGTCGTCGGCTTGATTGTCGGGAATCAGTGGGTCGAGATCCGGCCATCCGACACCGAGGTCGGATTCGTCCCTGTATCGAAACTTCCGGAAATCAACAATTCCGACGCGCTGTCGCAACCGGTTCAGGCCTCCGCGCCAAAACCCGTCTATACGCCAGCGCCGGCAGCGCCGCCGCCCTCGATCGACGGACGCCCGATCGTCCATGACACCGCCACGCTGCTGATCGACGACAAGGTCGTGCCGCTTTCCGGAATTGAGGGCTACGGAGGCGCGCTTGTCGACGGATTGAGGCAATATATCGCCACAAAGGGCGACTTCGTCAGCTGCAAGCCGGCGGATCCCGGGCGTTACACTTGCGTGACGGGCGACAAAACTGACGTGGCGCTTGCAGCGATCCTGAACGGGGCGGCCAGGTCAGCGCCGGGCGCGCCGGCCGAATACGCCGATCGGCAGCGGACAGCGCAGCAGGACAAGCGCGGCATCTGGGCGCAGGCCACGACATCCCCGCCGAAGGCGCCCGACCTGAAGCCAACCGCGGTCTATGCTGCCGGCGCCCCCGCCCCCAGCTATGTGACGCGTTCCTTCGCACCCGTGACGGCTGCGGCCCAAATACCGGGAGGTGCCCCCGGTGACATGGCAGCCGCAACCCTGGCTGAATCGGACTATGGCGTCACTGAAATCGACGGCCAGCCTATCACGGTGATCGACGGCGAACGGGTCGTCATCATTCAGGAAGATGATGGCGAGTGGGTCTATCGTAACCGCCATGGGAATTTCCGGCCCGCGCCGGCGGCCGTGCATCACGACCTCGATCATTTTTATCGGGCTCGCCCAATTCCGGCCACCGCCACCGCGGCTTTTGCCAGGCAGCATGCGGCGATGGCAGGTGGCGCGCCTGGCGTTGTGCCGCAGCATCTCGCGCGCACCGGGATCTCAACCGGCTCGACCCGGGCAGCGCAGTTCAGCCCCGCGATCCGTTCGCCAGCCGCCTTCGCGGCACCTCCGCCGATGGCGCGGCCAATCGCCCAGCCCTTTGCCCAGCGGGCCATGCTTCCCGGGATGAGGCCAGGTCCAGGGTTCCCGCGTCCGACACAGGCGGCCGGCTTGATGCCCCGCCCCGGGATGCCCGCTCCGGCGCATGCATCCGTGCCGGCGGCGAAGGGTTGCAAAAAATGCTGATGAGCGGTTGCTGCCGCCAGCGCGACCGAATAGCGGCTCTCGCTCTGATTTTCGGGCTTACGGTCGCTTGCCCGGCACTATCCGCAGAGGCACACCCACCGGCGCCGGAAATACCCATCGACCGCGATGCGACGATCTTGCAAAAGACGACGGTGTATGCTGCGCCCTCCGATAGCGCGCCCGCGGTCGCACTGCTGCGATCCGGGGTCGAGGTGCGCGTGCTGGCGGCGGCGGAGGAACGCGGCTGGCTGAAGATCGAACTGCCTGATGGAAAAATTGCATTTGCCCCAAGTGCGGCATTTGCGCCCTCGATCATTGTCGGTCATCCGATCGTCCGGGACACCGCGACACTTGTCGTCTCTCAGCGTGACATCCACCTTTTCGGCGTGCACGGCGAGGGAGGCGATTTAGCCGACGGCCTGCAGCATTTCATCAGTGACAATGGCGGCTTTGTTGTTTGCGAGCGTCAAGACGAAGGTCATTATGTCTGTACTTTGCCCGCCAACATGGACGTTGCGATGGCGGCGCTGCTGAATGGGGCGGCGCGCGCCACCACCGACGCGCCTGAGCCTTACCGCGATCAACAGGTCAGGGCCCAGCAATACAAGCGAGGAATTTGGGGCGAAGAGTAAGTATTGGCGCTTATTTCGGCGCCGGCACCGGGTTTTCCCAGCCGCCGCCGGCAGCCGGCTGCGATTGATCGCCAGGCGATGGCGTTTGCCATGCTGCCGCAGTTGTCGGTGACGACGGCGTTTCCCAAGCACGGGTAGCAGAGGTCGAGCTTGCCGCCGGCGCGCTGGAAACTCTCCTTGGCGCAGTGGCGCGCGACGGTTGTTCCGATGCCGTAGCGCGTGTGCTGCTAACCTCTGCCAGCATGCGCTGCGCATCCATTGGGAGATTGATGGAGTCGCACAAGCCGAGCGAGGCATTGCAGGCGGCGAGACCGCCGGCATTGGTGCGCTGTATCGAAGCCTCATAGTAAACGCGCGCGGCCCTGTTGTTACCGAGGTTTTGCGCTGCAGCACCGAGGTAATACCAGGAAAGGTCGGTGTCAAATCCTACCGAGAGCACCGATTCCGCGAGCCCGTTCCAGTCGTTCGCCTGGACATAGCGGTCGATGGTGGGTTTGGCCCCGGCCCATTTTAACCCGCATTCCAACCCGTCGCCGCAAGGCAGCGACGCCTGGCCTGAACGGAACGCCGCCATAGCAGAGTCGCGTTGCGCCAGATCATGAAAGCCCGCCCCGCTGGAACAGCCCGCCAGTCCGACCATAGCCGCGAGAATTGGAAAGCTTTTCATTGGGGGCTCTCTCCTCAGCCAGATGGGTGAGAGCATAGCCGGATACTTCGCGAGCGGAAAGCATCAATTCAAGTTCTGATCCCGCCTTGCGAAAATTAAATACCGGAACTATAAGAAAATGGAGGTTGCGGCTGTTCATTGCACAAGAGATGCGGATGCCGGACGATCGACATGGCCAGATGTCAGAGCGACCTCAGGCTGTGCCTGAACTGTTCGATGTCAAGCCGGCGGGACGGCAAGCGCCCTCGCCGATGCTGCGGCAGAATTTGCGGGTGTTCATATCGTCACCGGGAAATCTGGGACCGGAGCGTCAGCGAGCGCGCGAGGTGGTGAACCGGATCGCTCAGCAGTATGAGAAAGTGATCCGTCTGGAAGGCTATTTTTGGGAAGAATACAGCGCTCGCGGTGACGATAACTTCGTCAATCAAATTCCGGAATCCAAAACCTACGACGCTGTTGTGTGCATTTTCTGGGACACGGTGGGCGAGACGCCAATTCCCCTGGATGTCCGACGACGTCCTGACAGCGACAGTCCATATGAAAGCGGGACGATTTACGAGTTCGAGACGGCCCGCGAAGAAGCCAGGCGAACGGGCGGGCGTCCGGCTTTATTCGTGTTCCGAAAGACGAGCCCCCTGATTTGGCCAAACGAGAAGGCGAAAGTCGCGGAAAAGAAGGCCAGTTTCGACCGGCTGGAAGCCTTCTGGTCCAGGTGGATTCAGCATGAGGACCGCAGTTTTAACAGTGCATTCATGCCATTTGTCGAACTCGACGAATTCGACAGGGAATTGCGAAAGGCGCTGACCGATGACTGGCTGGGCAGGCTGCTTGGGATCGGCAGGGACGCCATTTATTGGGATGTCCGTCGCGACGGTTCGCCGTTTCCGGGACTGGTGCCGTTCGGAGCCGCATACAGGCGGGTCTTCCGCGGCCGCGACGCCGCGATAGAGCGCGTTGTCGGCTGGCTGCGCGATGCAAGCGTGCGCGGCGCTCCGACATTTTTCCTGATCCGCGGCGCTTCCGGTTCCGGGAAGTCGTCGCTGGTTCGCGCCGGGGTGCAGCCGTTGCTGGCAGGAAATTCGGCCGGCGAGAGCTGGAGCACCGCCACGATGTTGCCGGGTGCGGCACCGCTCGCGCGGCTTGCAGCGGCGATTTGCGAGGCGCTGCCGTCGCCATTCCATGGCGGGGCCGTCGCGCTGGAAGAAATCTTGCGGACGGCGCCACACGCGGCGTCGCGGCAAATCGCCGCCATATTGCAGAGCAGCGCGGACGAGCGGCGCGTGGCGGAGAAACGAGAATCAGCGGTGCATGGCAGGCTGTTCCTGCTGGTCGATCAGCTTGAAGAGGCCGTGGCGTCGCCTGACGCGGACAATGCCGCCGAGTTGGGGGCTTTTGCCGACGCTGTCAAAAAGTTGTGCGAAAGTGGAGCCGTCTGGGCGGTTGCCACGTTGCGGAACGATCTTGAGTCCGTGCTGCTGGAATCGCCGCTGAAGCCGCTGGCCGACCCGGGCGACTGGGGCGCGGGCAGCATGCCGCTCGCACCGCCTGATGCGGTCGCCGACATCATAGAAGGTCCCGCGGCCATTGCTGGCCTGACGCTTGAAACGCGCGGCACGGTGTCGCTCGCCGATGAGATTCACGACGACCTGGCGGGTCAGACCGACGCGCTGCCCCTGCTGCAAATGACTTTGGCTCAACTGTTTGAGCAGGACATCGTCCTCGCCAGCGATAAACGAACGCTGACACTGAAAAGCTATCAGGACATGGGACGCCTGCAGGGCGCTATCGCCAGCAAGGCCGGCAAAGTGGTGGAGATCCTGCCGCCCGAACAACAGGGGGAATTGGATCGGCTGCTGCGGATGCTGGTCAAGGGGCGGTCGCCGGGTGGGCTGATTGTTTCCTCCACGTTGAAACTACCGGATCGAACCCGGGATCCGCAGCTTTTCGCCTTGATCGAAAGCCTCGCCGGGCCGGATGCCAGGCTGTTGGTGATCGAAAAGGACACCGTGCGGGTGGCGCACGAGGCGTTGTTGCGGGCGTGGCCTCGTGCGCAGAACATCGCCCTTGACGAGGCGAAGTTCAAGGATCTGTGCCGCCAGTTGCGCGAGGCGGTGGAGCTGCAGGAGACCATTGCGCCCGGGAAGTTGCTTGCCACCGCCGATGACTACCTTGACCGCCTTCGTTCTGAAGGCGGACTGGACCGAGAGGTTGCGCTGGTTGTCAAATCGCTTGGCAAGCGGGACAGCGACCTCGCGGAGGAGCGTCGGCGCCGCCGCTGGTTTCAAGGCCTCAGCGCAGTGATGTGCATATGCGCGCTGGCCGCTTGCGTCGGTTTTTTGTGGGCATGGACTGAGAGGGATCGCGCCACGTCCGGCTTTCTGGCGGCGAAACGCCTTGGGACAGACCTGACGGCATGGCCCGAGAGGGAGTTGCGGGAGCGCGCTGGCATCTCGCCAGGGTGGCGTGAGCAATGGATAAATCCCGAAAAGGCCGGCATGGACGGCGAGACGAATGCCGGGTTAAGCGAACCAGGCGTTTCGTTGCTGATCGCGCGCGTCAACCTCATGCGTGCCGAGGCTTTCCGGATCGCGGGCGATATGGCGGCGGCGGTTGGATACGTGGATAATGCCGAGCGGCGGATTGGACAGGCAGCGCCGCACCAGCCGGCCGAGCGCGATTGGAAAGCGGCTCGGCGAGACGTGCTGTTGATAAAGTCAGAATTGGCGCTGACGCGAAACGACGTCTCCGGCGCACGGGCGGCGCTGGAAGGTGGGATGGAGCTCGCCGCCGGACTGTTCGCGGACGATCCAAAAGCAATCGAGAACCTGCGCGCGCTTGCCCGTGCCTATCGGGATCGAGGCAACGTGCTGGTGGATCAGGAACCGCCGGATGCCGCCGCCGCCGAGGCCGCCTATCAAAAGGCTATCGATCTCTTGTATCCGGTCGCCGGGAAGCCGGGCGCGGATGTATTGTTGCAGACTGACTATATCGAGGCGCGCGAACGCATGGCCGACGTTCTTATGGACACCGATTTGCTGAGGGCGCTGGAAATCTATCGGGACGATCTGAATATTGCAGACGAACTGGCGATCCCCCCGCCGGCGTGGCTGCAAACCAGTCTCTCGCTTGCCCGCGAGAAGCTTGCAGACGCATTGTTGGAAACCAGCCCACCCGACTACGACAAGGCTTTGGAGTTGCTTCGGCTGGACGTGGCTATGCGCCAGGCTCTGCATGAGCAGGATCCCGCGAACCGGAAGCTGTTCCGCAACCTGGCCGTAGAATACTACCATCTGGGATACACGCTGAAGCGAAAGGGCGACCTGACGGAGGCCCGGAACGATTTCACTAAGGCAACAGATATTTTCGAGCTGTTGAGGGCTGGATCCACCGTCGGCATCCGGTCAACGTCAGACGTCGCGTCTGGCCATCTGGAAATCGGCAGCGTCCAGGCGCTGGATCATCGCTGCACGGAAGCACGGAAGGAGTTCCGGTTGGCTGCGGACGTTTTGCCTGCCGTCGTATCCGGCCAACCGGACCGGTTCAGCGACATTCGTGACGAGCTTCGCCTGCGCCAGTCTGAATTGGAGGCGCAGTGCGAGAAGGCCGCTCCGTAGATCAGATCAGGTCGATATTGGCCCGGGCGAGTAGTTCGCGGATCAGCCTTGCGCGAATATCAGGCGGAGACTGCATGCCGAGCAGGAACGCGTCATACCAATAGTTGGCCTGTAGCAATGTGTCGATCGCGGCTTCGGGTGAGAGCGCGGCAACGTGTTCAGTGAAGCCCGAGGGAGGCGGACGATACATGATGGTCGCGCCGCCGCCAGCCGGTTCATGTCCGATGCGCCGCAGCGTCAACGTCCAGTCGAACGGCACCTCCGGCTCGAGATGGACTTGCGTGTCAGCGATGTGAACCGGATGGAGTCCCCTGCCCCATTTGACTCCGACCGAACCCCTGAACATAGACCTTGCGTCACCTGATCGTTGCAGACTAATATCAATATCGGCAACGATTGGCTCTTTCAACAGGAAGAAAACGGTCGGCTGGTCCAGACGCGTCAGCGTTCCGCCCGACTCCGGAGCAACGGGGATGGGCACCGGGCCACCGCCAACCTCCCGCTCCGCCATCATGCGGCGGTTTCGTCGCTGCTCGGCGGCCTCAGGTGATAAGCCGATCGGCTGGGGCGCGGCTTTGTCCTCGATTAGGAAAGGGATAAGGCCTCCAGCAACCAGCGCCAGTAAACCACTTCGTCTTCTTATCATGTTGGTTGGCAACCGATCTTTGTACTCATTCCAGCCGCCGGCGACGCCTCGGATGAAACACCTGCCCGGCTTCCGGCGGACGCAGATATTATCACGTCCAGCGCGTTTATGCCACTGCCGGTTGGGCGGCCTCATCATGGTGAACGAAACCCTGTCGGAGCGACCGGAACCGGGCGCCTTTCGCACGTCCCGGCCCCTCCGGGCGTGAAAACCCGCCTCGCCAACGAAGTCTCCGCGTGTCATAAGATTATTATGACTGCGGGCAGGAAACAGGTATGCTCGATATTCACAAGCGGATCTTCAACGATGATCTCCTTCTGAACGATGGCGACGTGGAGCTCGCCAAGGAGGTCTATCCGGCGGTGAGCGAAGCGCTGGACTGGCCGCGGCTGCGGCACGCGTTCCTTCAACACGAGCGGCCCGCGAACCGAGCGAAGACGAAGTCGCGTCGGCGGGGGGTCTGCGCTCTTCTTGTGGCGCTGGGGGGGCTATGCCTCGCTGCCGCGGAGCCAGGGTCCGAGCCCATCACAGTGGCCGTCTGGGCCACTGTGATCGTCGCGGCGCTCGGGGTGCTCGGGGTGATCCTGGGCAGCTCGGTTTTGATCGGCGGACGCAAAGAGCGCTGGCTGCACCATCGCGCGGCCGCCGAGCGGCTGCGCCAGCTCCAGTTCCAGGTCCTTGTGCGGCGGGCTTGCCAACTCGCCGCTGCGGATCCCGCGGTGGTCGCGCACGTGATGCAAGAGCGCGAGCGTGTGCTGGACGTGCTCGTGCACGATCTGCATCCTGGAGTAACCCGCCCGGCCGAGACGATTCTGGGGGATCTCGGGGGTGCGGAATGTTGGCTGATCGGCGACCACGGGCCGCCTCCGCCGCAGCTTCGGCCGGAGGTGCTGGAGGAGTTGTTCCACGCGTACACCAAACTGCGGTTTCGGCACCAGGTGGATTACGCGACCAGGAAACTGTCACCGGGCACCGGTTTATGGCCTTGGGAGCCTGAAGGGCAAGCCCGGCGCATCGATATGGCATCATACAGCCTGACGGTGATCGTGATCGTCTGCCACCTCCTCGCAGTCGTCGCGGTCGTGGCGGCCGATAGTTGGCTCAACCCGAAATTGAAGATTGCGGGCATGTGCTTCGCCTTTGGGGTCCTGGCCTTGCGGGTGCTGGAGGACGGCTTGCGGCCCCGCGCGGAAGTCGCCCGGTTGCGAACCTACCGTGGCGAGATCGCCGAACTGTTCCGCAAGTTCGAGGTCGCGACTGAACCGGCAGCGAAACTGGCGCTCATGGAGCGAGTTGAGGAGGTCAGCTATCGTGAACTGCGTGACTTCCTGGCGATCCACGACGAGGCGAGCTTCGTGCTCTGACCGACTGGCAAGACGGCGGCCACACTCTACCCTGGCCCCTGACCATTGCCGTGATCATACCGTTTAGTCACAGCGGCCTTGCGGAAGACGCCAATTCGCACGGCTTCGCGTATGCCCTCGCCAAGGCGACCGGCCTGCCGCTGCTTTTCAAAGGCAGCCACTTCACCCATAAGGACACACGTCCCGCCATCCCGGGCTAACGTGATCCCGCTTCGGCGGACGGATACGCGATCTCGACGATCTCCAGCACCTCGGGCCCGCGCGGCGTCCGCACCACCACCTCATCGCCGCGCCGCGCCCGCAGCATCGCCAGCGCCACAGGGGAGCCGATGCTGATCGTCCCTGCCCCCATGTCCGCCTCATCCACGCCGACGATCGTTACGGTGATTTCCTCATCGCGCTCGTTGGCGTAGGTCACCGTGGCGCCGAAGAAAACCCGGTCGCGCTGCGTCTGGGCCGCCGGATCAACGACCTCGGCATGCGCCAGCCGGTTGGCGAGGAAGCGCAGCCGGCGGTCGATCTCGCGCAGCCGGCGCTTGCCCTCCTTGTAGTCGGCATTCTCGCTCCGATCGCCGTTTCCCGCCGCCCAGGACACGATCTCCACCACCCGGTGGCGGTCCGAGCGCAGGGCGTCGAACTCCGCCTTCAGACGCTGCCGGCCGTGCGGAGTCATGTAGAATTTGCCGCCGGGCAACCTGGGCGGCCCGTCTTCGTCGTCAGCGTCTGTCATCCTAGCTCAATAGCACGCGGCGCCGAATGCTGGCATCCCGCCCTGCCCGCCTACTGCACCGCCGAATACGGCGTCGGGCCCAGGATCAGATTTGTTACTTTCGCAACAATCGGCCCGTTCGCCTCGGTCTGCGCCCGCGCCGCCTGCCATTCCGGATCGGCCATGAACGCATTCCACTTGGCCTCGCGCTCCGCCAGCGACTCCCAGGCCACCATGTAATACAGCGCCTGGTTCGACTCGCCGATGACCGTGGTCCAGAACCCGGCCTGCCGGATGCCGTGCTTCTCCCAGATCTTCAGCGTGATGGTGCTGAAGCGCTTGTTCAGGTCAGGCAGGCGGCCGGGTACGGCTTCGTAGATCCGCAGTTCATACAGCATCATCGTCCTCCCCATCGATTGGACCGCCGGCGGCGTTCCCCCGGCGCAGTCCAGCCACGCGAACCGTAGCCGAGCCAACGGTTGCCGGCGTGTCAACGCTTGGATAGTTTCCCGCGCTTTCCCAGCCCCGTCCGGAACCGACCATGTCCCTCACCGCCGAGCGCCTCGACCGCATCCAGCCCAGCCTGACCATCGCGATTTCGACAGTGGCGCGCCGCATGATCGCCGAGGGCAAGAACGTCATCAGCCTGTCGCAGGGCGAGCCGGACTTCGACACCCCGCAGCACATCAAGGACGCCGCGATCCGCGCGCTGCAGAACGGCGAGACCAAATACACCGACGTCTCCGGCACCAGGGCGCTGCGCCAGGCGGTGGCGGAAAAATTCCGCCGCGACACCGGCATCGACTACACGCCCGAGGAGATCATCGTCTCCACCGGCGCCAAGCAGGTGCTGTTCAACGCCATGGTCGCCACCTTGAACGCGGGCGATGAGGTGATCATCCCCAGCCCCTGCTGGGTCAGCTACCCGGACATCGTCACCCTGGCCGACGGCAAGCCGGTGCTGGTCCCCTGCGGCCAGAACGCCGGCTTCAAGCTGCGCCCCGAGGACCTGGAAGCCGCGATCACCCCGAACACCCGCTGGTTCATGATGAACAACCCGAGCAATCCGACCGGCGCCGCCTATAGCGCAGAGGAACTGAAAGCCATCACGGACGTGCTGCTGCGTCATCCGCATGTCTGGGTGCTGACCGACGACATCTACGACAGCCTGGTCTATGGCGGCTTCAAACCCGGGACCATTGTCGCAGTGGAGCCTCGGCTGAAGGACCGCACCCTGACCGTGCACGGCGTTTCGAAAGCCTATGCCATGACCGGCTGGCGCATCGGCTTCGCCGGTGGACCGGTGGCGCTGATCAAGGCGATGGACAAGCTGCAGAGCCAATCGACTTCGAACCCGAACTCCATCGCCCAGGCCGCGGCGATCGAGGCGCTGACCGGTCCGCAGGACTCGGTCGAGGCCATGCGCAAGGTGTTTGAGGAACGCCGCAACCTGGTGGTGAAAATGCTGAACGAGGCGCCCGGCATGACCTGCGGCAATCCGGACGGCGCGTTCTACGTCTATCCCTCGGTTGCCGGCTGCATCGGCAAGACCAGCAAAGGCGGAGTCCTGATCAAGGACGACGAGGCGTTCGCGCTGACCCTGCTGGCCGAGGAAGGTGTCGCCACCGTGCACGGCGCCGCCTTCTGCTTCCCCGGCTATATCCGCATCAGCTACGCCAATGCGACGGAAGAACTGCGCGAAGCCTGCACCCGCATCCAGCGCTTCTGCCGGGAACTGCACTGACATGCCCGGTTTCTCCCAGCGGCTAAGCCGGGTCGAACTCGCCGCCAGCGTGCAGATGACCATCAAGGCCCGCGAACTGAAGGCCGCCGGCAAGCCGGTGATCACGCTGACCACCGGCGAACCCAACTTCGACAGCCCGCCCCGGGCGATCGAGGCGGCGCATCAGGCCGCTTTGCTCGGCGACACCAAATATCCGCCGCAGGACGGCACTCGGGCGCTGAAGCAGGCGATCCAGCGGAAGTTCAGACGCGACTCGAACCTGGACTACGCGTTGGACGAAATCACCGTCTCGAACGGCGGGAAACAGTGTATCTTCAATGCGGTGATGGCCACGGTCGATCCCGGCGATGAGGTGGTGATCCCGGTGCCGTCGTGGATCGCCTACACGCAGATGGTGCAGTTGTGCGAAGGCGTCCCGGTGCTGGTGAGCAGCCCGCAGAACAACGGCTTCAAGCCGCGCCCCGAGGATATCGACGCCGCCATAACGCCGCGCACCAGGTGGCTGATTCTGAACAATCCCAACAACCCGACCGGCGCCTGCTGCTCGGCCGGGGAGCTCGCCGCGATCGCCGCGGTGATGCGCAGGCACCCGCATGTCTGGATCATGTCGGACGACATGTATGAGCATCTTGTATTCGACGGCTTCAAGGCAACGACGTTTGCCGAGGTCGCGCCGGACCTGAAGGATCGCACCCTGACCATCACCGGTGTTTCGAAAACCTACGCCATGACCGGCTGGCGCATCGGCTTTGCCGGCGGCCCCAAGCCGCTGATCAAGGCGATGACGGTGATGCAGGGCCAGGCGACCGCCGGCGTGTCCACCGTCGGCCAGGCGGCCGCGGCGGCGGCTCTGGACGGTCCACAGGACGGCGTCGAGGTGCAGATCGCGGCCTATAAGCGGCGGCGCGACCTGGCGGTGGAGATGCTGAACGCGTCCAAGGGCATCAGTTGCCACAAGCCGGAGGGCGCGTTCTACGTGTTTCCCAACGTCGCCGGCTGCCTCGGCAAGATCACGACGGGCGGACGCCGGCTGGACACTGACGAGGATGTCTGCCTGGCACTGCTGGAGGAACAGTATGTCGCCACCGTGCACGGCGCGGCCTATCATATGAGCCCGTTCCTGCGCATCAGCACCGCGACCGCGGATGACGAGCTGCTGGAGGGCCTGAAGCGCATCCAGGTTTTCTGCGAGGGCTTGCGATCGATCTGAGTGTGGAACAGGGTAGGCGACGCCGCGGCATCCCGTGCGAAGCCAAGCAAGTTGTAACACGGATTAATGGGATTAAGGGCACGGATTGCCACCGACTCGACCCCGGTCGCCTGCAAGGCGTTCGACGAATCAGTGAAAAATGCAACCATTCGTACTGCGCAGCTTGAGCGGGTGCGATTCGGGGTTGTGCGGTGTAACCTGCCCGCGCTTCGGATAATCGAGGGGGGCGCGGATGACGGATTCGGATATGGGCGACGAAGCGCTGGTTGCGTTTCTGCGGGAGCACCCGGATATCCGGGCCTGCGTAGCCTCGATGGCCCCCGCGGTGGAGAATGCCGACGGCGATCTCGGCGAGGCGGACGCGGCGGAGGAACGGCTGGTCGAAGACATGCGGCATCGGGGTCTGGCTGCGCTGCAAGGCTGGGCGGAGAGGCGCGTCGCCGCGACGGAGCGGGACATTCGCCGGCAGCCGTCGATACGGCGCCAGGGTAAAAAAACTCCGCTGGCACAGCAAATTCGGCGACGTAGAGGTCCTGGAGCCGCAGTACCGGTCGGGGACGGCGCGGGTGCGCCCGTTCGTCCTCGGGGCGAAGGTCAACCCGCTGGGCTCTCGCGCCCCCTGCAACGGGCGATCGTTGACTTCGCCGCCGATCAGCCGTTCGCGCAGGCCCGCGCCAAGCTGCGGGAGCATTACGGCATCGGCATCGGCGAGAGCACGATCCAACGGATCACGTTCGGCCATGCCGAAGCGATGTTCGAAGCGGGCCGCGGCGGCGCCGCGTATCCGGACGCGCCGGGCGAGCGCAGGCCCATCGTCGTGCAGACCGACGGCGGCATGGTTCCGACCGTCGCGCCGGACCCGGCGGCGGCGGACAAGCGCAAGAGCAAGACGCTGTCGTGGCGCGAGGCCAAGCTTTCTCTGGCGCATGTTCAGGGAAGCGTGACGCCGGTCTACGCCGGCTCGATCGCAGGCGGTGTCGAGGCGGCGGGACGGCAATTGCCGGCCTGCGCGGTCCGCGCCGGGTTCGGGACGGGCTCGCGGGTTCATGCGGTCGGCGACGGCGCAGCCTGGATCGTCGGTCAGGTCGAGCAGCAATTCGGCGGTCAAGCACGCTATCTGATCGATTTCTACCATGTTTGCGAATACCTGAGTGCCGCCGCCACCGGCATTTGGCCTGCTGACACCGCCGCCCGGGAAGCCTGGATCGAGACGCAAAAGGCGGCGCTCAAAGCCGGCCGGCTTGATGCGGTGCTGCAGGCGCTGGCGGCGCAGTGCGAAGCGCCGGAGGTCGAGGACGAGCAGGCGCCGGTGCGCAACTGCCACCGCTATTTGAGCGGCCGGAGAACCCAACTCGACTATTCCCGGGCTTTGGCGGACGGCCTGCTGATCGGCTCGGGCGAGATCGAGAGCGCGCACCGTTATGTCGCGCAACAGCGCCTGAAACGGCCCGGCGCCTGGTGGCGCGTCGAGAACGCGGAGTACATGCTTGCGCTGCGGATCGTGCGGATCAACGGCGACTGGGAAGCTTATTGCAGGGATCGCGCACGAAATGCTGCCGCCAACGACAATCCTGCCCGAAGAGCAGGAAGGCGCGTCGCATGAGCGCTCAGCTTTGGATCACACCCCATCGCCTTCGCAACATTTGCAACAAACCTTCCCGTACGGTAAGGTTTATATGTATGCCGATGCTGAAACGGCAAACCTTACCGTTCGGGAAGATGGCCCTTGTCATCTGCGCTTGGTCCCTCTATCTTCCCGTTCGGTAAGGCAAAGAACGTGATGAGAGATGCGGCGGAATTTGGTCGAATGATACGCGAAAGGAGGCGCGCCGCCCGCCTGAGTCAGCGCGATCTGGCAGCTGCGGTCGATACCGGCGAGCGCTTCATCGTCGACCTGGAAGCTGGCAAGCCGACCTGCCAACTCGGCAAGGCTCTCGCCGTGGCCAATGCCCTCGGAATCAATCTGGTTGATGCCCGCGTCATGGAGCATCCCCCGGAGGATGACGACGATCTGCCGACTTTGGCCGATCTCCCGGGCAGGACGCCATGAGCGACGAAGTTCCGGTCTTCTACGAAAGCACCCTGGTGGGCCGAATCCAGGCGGCCGAGGAACGGCTGACCTTCGCGTATGACCCTGTATGGCTGGCCCGAGGCAGCGCATTCCCGCTTTCGGTTCTGATGCCGCTTCGGGAAGGGCTGATCCCGGCCGACACGCTCGTGCCGTGGCTGATGAATCTGCTTCCCGAGGGCAATGCCCTGCCCGTCATCGGCCGCAATCTCGGGGTCGCGCCACAGGACGTTCTGGGGCTGATAACCCGCGTCGGACGCGATACCGCGGGCGCGCTCAGTTTCGGCGGCCCGCGGGCGACGAACGTGTCCGACTATCGTCCGATACCCGACGAGCAGTCGTTGGCTCGAATCATCGCCGAACTCCCGGCCAAACCGTTTCTGGCGGGGGAGGATGGCGTATCCATGAGCCTGGCTGGCGCGCAGGAGAAACTGCCCGTGGCCATGATCGACGGCAAGCTGGCAATTCCCCTCAATGGCGCTCCGTCAAGCCACATTCTGAAGCCGAACGTCGCCCGGCTCGATGGCAGCGTCCATAACGAAGCTTTGTGCATGGTCCTGGCCGGAATGGTGGGCATCAACGTCGCCGAGGTAACGACCGGCAAGGCCGCCGATCGGCTCTATCTGCTGGTGAAGCGCTATGATCGCGTTGAGCGAGCCGATCGGCGATTGAGGCTGCACCAGGAGGATTTCTGCCAGGCACTCGGCAAGCCGCCCGGGGCGAAGTACGAGCACAATCAGACCGGCGTGAAAGGACCCGGCATCAAGGACTTCTTCGGTCTCGTCAGGAGGCACATGCAAGCGGGTGACATTCTCCGCCTCCGCGATGCCATCGTGCTCAACGTCCTGCTGACAAATGTTGATTCGCACGCGAAAAATTACTCGCTGCTCCTTGTCGGGCGCAGCGTCACTTTAGCCCCGCTCTATGATTTGATGTGTGGCTCAGTCTGGCCCAGCGTCACGCAAAATATGGCTCAAGACATTGCCAAGAAAAACGGAGGAAAATACATTGCGGCGCGCCATTGGCGTCGCATGGCCGAGGAATGCGGCATCAACGGCACGGCGTTGGTGCGTCGCGTATCGGAGCTTGCGAACCTGGTTGCCGCTAAGGTCGATGAGGCAGCAGACCAAGTACGCCGCATGCCCGCGGGTGATCACCGCACTCTGAAAGAGTGCGTGGATGCGATCAAGGCAAGGTGTGCGACTGCGCTGGCAAATCTCGTCAAGAATTTCCCGGATACCGCAGCCAAAACTGAGGATCCCCCGCTTCCTTCCGATGACGACGAATCGGGCGGCGTGGCAGGCGGGCATCTATAATGCGCGGATGTGGGTATCGATTCGCCTTGCCCCCAAGGAGTCCCGGCCGCCGATCCCCATCCCACGGCCTGCCATCAACGGCTATCCGGAAATTATTGTGGGGAAAATACCCGTCATGATTGAAGACGTCGAAATTGGCTGGGCCACGATAATGAGCGGCGATTTCGCCGTCTTCGTATAACAATGGTAACTATATGGATGGCGGCGGCTGACCGACACGGCAACGGCGAGCCGCCGTTGGGTGCCCTCGTTATGGCGCTAGCGGACTGTAGCTATGCTCCAGACGGCTGCCAGGTGCTGCCGATGGCTGCCGGGTGAGTAATGCCGTCTGGCAGGCCGGTGAAGGCCGCCGGCAGGGGCATTGGCAGATCGGCATCCTCGAGTGCCACGAGCAACGCGGCGTAGTCGCGCAGTCCCAGAAGCCGGATGGCCTCGTTCCGGGCCAAACGTCCCCGCGAGTATGCCAACAGCGGATCGCCTGAGATGGGCATGGGGTGTACCGAACGCCATCAACCGATTTGCCGGATGACCGAAGGCCTGCCCAACGATGGAGCGCGGGCCATCCCGAGGATCTGCCAGACCAAGTCCACTCCCATCGGCATGGACCAGACAGCCACCGCGCAGCGCCGGTTACAGCTGTCTGCATGAGAACACAGACAGAACTTATCCTCCATGACTGCACGGCTATTGCACGTTTTCAGCTTCCGTGTTCGTGTCCTGTTCCGGCCCGAAGCGGCCGTTCACGAACTCAAGTCATATGAAAAATATGAGGAATCCGGCCGCTTTCGCTGATCGGGAGACGGAAATCCCCTCCCTTGGCGTTGAGGATCTCGATGGAAAACCAGTTGACCGGGATGGCATCGCCGGTGGCGCGCTGCGGCACGGCCTCAAGCCAGCGATAAAGGGTGGTGGTGCGCTTGCCACGCTTGCAGACGGTCTGACGGTGTTCTTGCAGTTCGGCGCCGTGGAGGTATTCGGCGATGGTTTGATGCGACGATGGTTTGCAGGTGAGAATGAAGCTGCCGCCGGCATTTCGGATGGCCGCGACGATCGGCTGGCAGGCAAACAGATCGTCACCGAGATAGATCGGCCGAAGCGGAGCGACCGCGGCGCCATGCCTGGCCAGCCAGCGCTTCGCGGCGTTGCGTTCGCAGTCCTGCTTTTCCGCCCCGTCCTGCGGCGCAATGAACTCGGGCGGCAGCGGCAGAACCTGCCTGTGGCCAGGGGCAACGATGCTGGCGCCGAGGAAGCTGTGAAAGTACTCCGTGCCGCCATCAGCACGGCGGCGCGTCGAACACTGCGGGCAGTTGATCTTGCGCGAACAGAAGTGCTCGCAGCCGTCGAGCGCGATCGCCACCCGCCCGTCCAGACACTGGAACGGCGTCAGCGGCCCCGCGGCCTCGATCGCCTTGATGAACAGCCCGTCGAACGCCGCCGGTGCGGCACCGTCCAGCATCAGGCGGATGTAGTTGTCGCTCGGGACCGCCGACATGCCGAACAGCGTCTCGCAGTTCGATCGGCCGTGCCCCTCCTCCAGCACGCGCTGATGCGCCAGGAACGACGGGCTGCCATGAAGAATATCGAGAACGCCGCCAGGCCGATGTCGGCCATCGTGTAGTCGCCGTCACGCCGCAGTCCTTTGCGCCGGTCGGGAAGACCGGCGCAAACCTCGCCCACCACTGCTATCAGTTGCTCAACGGCGCTCACCCGGCCGGAGAATCAACGATCGGGTCTCAGGGCAAGAGCAAACCACTTGATGCTGTGGCGTCCAGCCGACAAATCCACAACCTGTGGCAGATCGGACTCGGTTCACCCCGGCACGCAATTCAGATCGCGACTCAATCGCATTGAGAACCGCTATCGATACGATGATAATATTGTATCTTATTGTCAGATGTGATGATCATGAACTGAATAGATCGGGGGGCTGAGTCGGCCCTTGCACACCGCCATTGCCGGCTGAATGCTTCGCGCCCGGCGCGCCGTGGCCGATTCGAGCGCGGAGCGAAGGGGGGACTCGGCTCAAGAACGAGCCGCTGCCAGGAGCGCGAGCCGGTGACGCCGGTCAGGTAGTTTTGAGCCGCCTCGCAGAGCCGCGGCCTCACGCTCGGCGGATCCGTCCGGCGGCGGCTGCCGGACGGCGGGAGCCAAGGCACGCGAATGAGGGTCCTCCAGTCTGATCGCAGGAACATGCGCCGGTTTCCTGATAATCTTCCTGTTCCAGGGATAAGGGCCTTCGCGGTGACCATGCGCATCCTGACCACGGCCGAGATCCGAAGCGGCAAGCCTGACCGCGTCGCCTTCCGCGCCATCCCCCGCTTGCCGGTTCAGGTACTGCTCGACGGCGTGCGGCGCGCATACAATCTCGGTGCCATCTTCCGACTGTGCGACGCCATGCTGGTCGAACGGCTGATCGTCTGCGGCGCTCCGGTGGATCATCGCAATCGCCGGTTTCTCCAGGCCGCGCAAGGCGCGCAACGCTGGGTGCCGTGGGAGTTTTCCGAAGATGCCGCGTCCGCGGTCGCAGCGCTGAAGCAGCAGGGCAGCCGCGTTGTCGTCGCCGATATCACCAGCGGCAGCGTGCCGCCGGAACGCTTCGAACCTTCGTTCCCGGTGTGTCTGGTTGTCGGCGGCGAGCGCAGCGGGGTCTCTCAGGCGGTGCTCGATCAGGCTGACGCCACGGTCGCGATACCCATGCTGGGTATGGTGAATTCGCTGAACGTCGCGACGGCAACCGGTGTGGTGCTGTATCACCTGACCGTCGCGGCGCGCCGGAACGCCGGGCGGGAAGACTGACCTGCGGCCAGAGCACTTGCAGGCTGACTGGAATCGTGGCTGCGACCTTGTTCGATAGGGGTCGGGAAGTTTCCTCCCCGCCCTCCGAACCGTGCTGGCGGATCTCCCGCACACGGCTCTCCAGTCGGTGGTTTCCTCATCGGGAGCATCTCGCCTCCTCATGGGCTGCTAATAGGGTGAACCGTCCCCGTTCGGCGAAGAAGGCATTGGTCCATTGCCTGCGGTCGGCTTCGCTACGTCCCATCGACGGCCGCCTGTCCTGCTTGCGCAGCACAGCACGCAGCCGTCGTCGAATAAACTGGTCTAACCTGCGGAACAAACGTGGTCTGGCGTGTAGGAAGTAACCAAACCACCCCCGTAGCTGCCGCGCGACAATTCAAGGTGCGAATCGTATCCTGATTGTCGCGCTACAGGGCGTAGCGTTCGGTCGTGGATGCCTGCCGGTGCCCGAGGATTTTGCCGACGATGAAGAGAGAGTCGCCACCTGCGACGGCGACCGACGCGAAACCGTGCCTTAAATCGTGGATTCGCAGGCCAGGCAGAGCAGCCAGCGCACGCACCCGCTGCCACGGCTTCTGAATGCCGACAAATGCTGCACCCGGCCGGTCCCCCGGAAACACATGGGGATTGCCGGCGAACCTCGGAAGAGCCGCCAAGACGGCCAGCGCACCGGGCGGGGGGTAGAGGTTCTTCGCGCCGGTTTTGCTGTCGGGAAGCCTGGCCACGCCTTGTTGCGTATCGATCCATTCCCACCGCGGCGTTAGAATTTCGCTCAGACGTGCGCCTGTGAAAATCAACAAGCGAAGCGCCGCAACCGCTCGCCAGTCCTCGGGGGACGCGCGGCGCAGCATGCGTACCTCGACCCAGGCCGCCCTTCCCTATCGGGTATCCCGGCTTCAAGGGCTTGCCGGTCACAGTCCTGGTGCCACGCCAGTTTGCGTTCATCGGTCCACGATTGAGCAGACCGATCGAGCGCATCGCCCAACCGTGCGAGTTCAGCCGGCGTCAGCATCCGCTCACGGCCCTTCTCCGGATACCGCTCGATGTGGCGGCAGGGGTTCGTCCCGTCCGGCCGCTCGCCCACCTTCTCCGCCCAGCCGAACATGGCCGACAGCAACGCCAGCGCCCGGTTCGCCGCGACGGGCGTGTCTCTGAGGCCCGCGTGGAACCGGGCTGCCTCAGCCCGCCCGATATCTCTGGCCTTGCAGCGCCCCAACGCCGGCAAAATGTGCTTTTTCAGCAGCCGCTCGTCTTCGACAATGGTTCGCGCCTTCTTATGAGTGCGCCCATACTCGGTCATGTAGCGCTCTGACAAGGCGGTCAAATCAGGCGCGGCCTTGTTCTGGTCTCGATCCGCGGCCGGGTCCCGGCCGTCGCGGATCATGCCCAGCAGGCGAATGGCCTCGCGGCGTGCCGTCTCCGGTCCCCATGCTCCGCGGCCATGCCGGCCGATGGTCAGGACGCGCTGGCGCCCGTTGATTCGCGTCTTGACCAGATAGGAAAGGTCACGCGCCCGATAGCGAATGCCGAAGCCGCGAACCTCGGAATCCCGGGTTAGCGTGCCCGGGGTCATCTCGGCCACAACAGCCGCGGTGATGCGCTTTATAGGCATGGAATCCGTCGCCCTCAGGTTGGTGTCCCGCCGCCTTCGGGATACCAACCGGATACCACGTCAAAGGACGACGCTCAACGACTCGGAACGAAAATTTGAGGAGATAGGCCGGTATTTCGGTCCGTGTCGCCGCCCGGAATACCCGGTCGCGTGACTGGGGGTCGTGGGTTCGAATCCCGCCGCTCCGACCAATTTCATGGCCGTCCTTGCTGCTCCGCCGCATTCTGCGGCGCAAGCTGCCGGCGCCTCTCGGACTTCGGCATTATCCGCAGCGGGTTGGCAGAAGATTAATCATCTCCGGCCGGAGGGTTTGCGGGCTAATTCTATTTGGCGACTCGCCCCGTGGCCGATTTATTTTGATATTTACTTAAGAATTTAAAAAGGGGCCGATGACATGAGGGTTTTTCTGCTGTTCGGACTGATGCTGGCTGCGTATCCGGGCGCCGGACGGGCCGCCCCCCGGGTGCTGACGGACGGGCAACTGGAGCAGGCGGCGGCAGGCGCCATGCCTCAGCAACCCCCGGTCCATTGCCTGGCCTGCGGCGTGCGGCCGCCGCCAGTCGTGCCGCCCGGCGGTTCGCCGCCTGTCAATCCCGGAGGTCCGATCCTGATTTCCTGCACGATCGGCGTTGGCTGTACGACGACGCCGTATCGGTCCTCCGCCCATTGACGGACGGGCGACGAGCCGGGTGCGAGTCGCTTCGGGGCCGCGGCGGCCGCGCTTGCTCGACGACGACGTGAGTTGTTTTGATGTTTGTCGAGCACAACCTTGGCTAATGCAGTGACTTGCGCTGCGGCACAGGGGCCGGAAGCGAACCTCTTACGTTACGATAAGCGCTGGCTGGCGTGCTTATAAGCTGAACATGGAATGTTTCCTTGCAGTCCCGCTCGTAAAAAGCTGCCCGGCATGGCATGTCGGGCGGCCCGCATAAGCCTGTCTAATTTGTGATTTCATTCTGGATGAAGCCGAGCTTAATAGAAGGTGTACGGTTTATACATGTGATGAGGCTCGATTCGTGTCGGGGCAAAGTCTCGTGGCAACATGCGTGTTGACCAGCGAGCCGATCATCGAATTGCCGTCGGGACAGGTATCTGATTTTGGAGGATTTCAGGTACCTCAAGTGCTGATGGCGATTTAGTCTACAGCGATGTCTTGCCGTGCCATGGGGGAATAATTGTGCTGGAATACGAAACTACCGCGGAATGAATGGCCGGTTCGCCGGGTGCTCTCGCATGAGCGCCGGTGCCCAATCATCCGCTGAACTCGGGGGGTCATGATGACGAGTGGTGGAACTTGGGTCCAGCCGGAGGTTTCCGGCTTCCCCATAGACAACGCCTGCCTGATCGAGCTGACCGATCGGATACCAGAAAAGTCTTCCCGTTCAGTGATGCTCCTGCAAGATTCCTGCGCCGTAACCCGAGAATGCCTGACCCACATGCTTGCGGCGAAAATGCCCGAGCTGCTCGTCATCGGTGCCGGGGACGCGCCCGCCAATCCGGCGCAGGCTCCCGACCTGATCATGATGAACATCCGCCACCGCCGGTTGACGGATCAAGGCTTCGCGCAGGAGTTGCAATCGATCCAGCAAAGTTATGACGGAACCCAGCCGGTGGTTGTGCTGTCGGATTTGGAAGATCCCCGTGTCGCCTGCGAGGCGCTGCACTGGCCGAACCTTCGTGCCTATCTCACGACATCGCTCAGCCCCGCGATTCTGATCGCCGCGCTGAAACTCGTGCTGGCCGGGGGAACGTACATGCCGGTCGAGCTGTTCGCCCACTGGCCCGCGGCACCGCGCCTGACGCCGCCGGCGGACTTGCCCGCAGCCGGCGGCGCGGGAGACCCGGAATTCACCTCCCGGGAGATGGACGTCCTGCGGCTGCTGCGGGAAGCCAAGCCGAACAAGATCATTGCGCACCATCTCTCCATTTCCGAGAACACCGCCAAGGTGCACGTCCGCAACATCATGAAGAAGCTGCGTGCCACGAATCGCACCCAGGTGGCGCTGCGGTTCAAGCAGCTTCAGCCTTCGATGTCTTAGCAGCGGCGCAACCGCGGGCTTATCGGCGGTTGCACCCTTCCCTATGGACCATCGTTCTGCAAGCGCGAAACGCAATGAGTGACCGCGGCGGCGGGAATGAACATCCCGCCGAGCGCGATCAGACGAATCGCGGCAATCAGCAGTTCCATGCCCTGGTCCGCGGGAAAGTATCCGTGCCATCCGCGGCGGATCGCTTCAAAAGCGGCTGAGGGCGGAGCTGGCTGTTCCGAGATCATCAGGCGCGGAACACTCGGCCATAGCGCCTGCACCGAAGCGGATTCGTCGCTCAGCACCTGGTCCTGGAAGCCATAGGTCTTGGCGTTCACGACAACAGCCGCGGGGTTGTATTCCGCGTCGGCATCGACGCTACGTCCAACCGCTTTGACGACGAAATCGGGTGCACTGACCTGTAAATATTGCACGAGGCAGTCCCGCGTCAGGACCGCCTCGTCAACGATCAGGATCGCCATCGAACTGTCGTGGGTTTGAACACGACCGTTGGGGCTCGCGGTTTGGGGATCGCTCCGGGACATGCCGCACCGATAGCCCGGCCATGCTATCGCGGTCTGAAACCGTGATCGCCGTTCACGGAAAAACCGCTGGGCGGATCGATCCTGGTCCCGATGCCGCCGGCGTGGCCGGCGTGCACGGGAAACGACGCTCCAGGCGCGAAACCGGTGATGAATGCGGCGGGCGGCAGGAAATTCCGCGTTGTATTGGCGCCACCGGCTCGATTGCCGTTATTATCACTCGCGCCGCCGTTGCCGTTATTATCAGTGGCGTTGCCGTTGCCGTTGTTGGACCCGACGTTGCCGTTGCCGTTGTTGTTTCCCGAGTTCCCGTTTCCGTTGTTGTTCCCGATATTGCCGTTGCCATTGCCATTGCCGGAGCCAATGGCACCGGCCCAGTTCCCCGCCAGTTGGCTGTCTGCAAGCATGTCGGCCCCGAATGCCGGAGCATTCAAGGCCGTCGCAGCGATCGGCGTGATCCAAAGTATCATCTTGGCAAAATTAGCCATGCTGGTTCCTCCGGTTTCCGGGGTCCGATTGAAAAATGCCGCGACGATCCGCGGTTTTGCTTACCTGGCAGCAGCAATAGAAAGGCTGAGACTGCCGGTGTTGCCGTTTCCGTTCAGGTTGCCGTTCAGGGATCCCGCGTTGCCGTTGCCGTTGTTGTTCCCGCTTGTGGGTGAACTATTGCCGTTGCCGTTCAGGTTGCCGTTCAGGGAGCCGACATTGCCATTGCCGTTGTTGGTGCCGCCGTTGCCGTTGCCGTTCAGCGCGCCGACATTGTTGTTGCCGCTGGTCGAGCTGCTGTTGCCGTTTCCATTATACGCACCGATATTGCCCGTGCCGCCGTTGGCGTAGCCCGCATTGCCGCTGGCGTTTTGAGTATTGCCGTTGGCGTTGCCGTTCAATATTCCGCTGTTGCCGTTGCCGTTGACATTGCCGTTCAACGTCCCGGTGTTGCCGTTGCCGTTGCCGTTACCGTTGGCGATGCCCGTGTTAGCGTTGCCGTTCAGGTTGCCGCTGATGCTGCCGGAGTTGCCGTTACCGTTGCCGTTGCCGTTTCCGCCGCCGGAATTTGCGTTGCCATTGCCGTTGCCGTTGGCGACCCCGACGTTTCCATTGCCGTTGCCGTTGCCGTTGCCAACCGAAAGACCCGCCGCGGCCGCAGCAAGCTGGGCGTCTTGAAGCCTGACCGGGGCGGCCGAAGCCGTGGCCACGCCCGCGCTGACGATCGTTGCAACCAGTAGAATGCCGCGCATGTCATGTTCCTCCCGACAGCAGAAAGTGAGAAAATGAGACCGGCCCGAGCGCGGTCTGGTGAAAACTTCGTGTGCAACGCTGGCGGAAGCAGGGATCGCGTTGGACCCCGGACCTCGCGGAGGAATATCTGCCGTTTGGCTCAAGCGTTGCAACAAATGGCGAAGGCGATCCGCCGCCTCCCGAACAGGAAGGCGGACAGAGCGCCCGCGCTTGCCGATCGGCGTTGATCAGTGGTTCAGGTTGCCGTTGCCGTTGCCGTTCAAGGCTCCGCCGTTGCCGTTGCCGTTCAGGTTGCCGCTAAGGGCGCCGAAGTTAAGGTTGCCGTTCAGGTTGCCGTTGCCAAACCCGACGTTGCCGTTGCCGTTCAGATTGCCGTTGCCGATGCCGAAGTTGAAGTTGCCGTTGCCGTTGCCGTTGAGGGCTCCGCCGTTGCCGTTGCCGTTGCCGTTGCCGTTGCCGATGCCGATGTTGCCGTTGCCGTTGCCGTTGCCGTTGCCGATGCCGCCCGCGGCAGCCTGCACAAGTTGCGTATCGGTCAGGGGAACGGGCGCAGCCGAGGCAACCGTAGCGAGCGCGACCAGGCCGGCGGTCAGAAGAGCGAGCTTTTTCATGTACAAAATCCTCCAGGAAAGTTAGGGCGAAATGCCGCGATATATTACGCGTCCGAATAACAATGCGGCACTGCAGTATCCGAACCGACGTAACGACGTGAACCTAGCCTCAACCGCCCGAGATGGTTAGCGCCCAAAAAGACGTAGAGAAGAATCCTCCGTGTTTAGTTCGGTGATTAATCTGTGCCACGCATCGGCGCGTCAAGTCCTGTTTCATGCCCGAGAAGACTTCCGTGCCAGTCGAACGGCGTAACTCTTTTGGATGAGTAGCCAACCCCGGGACCGGCTGCGATAATCCTTTAAGTCTCGCACCGAACGCAGAGTCCAACAGCCACGGCGGGTGTAATGAAACGTATATTACTTCCAGTTGCTGTTTCGGTGATTTCCCTGCTGGCTGGTTGTGACCAGACCAGCAAACCACAGCCGCGGATTGTCCGCAGCATGCTGGAACAGCGGCGGGACAAGGTCGTCATCCAGGCCTGGGACATCAGTTGCGGCGCAGCGGCACTCGCCACGCTGCTGACCTATGACGAAGAAGATAAAGTCACCGAAAAAGAGGTGGCGAAGGGACTTCTCAAGTACACAACAGTGGAGAAGGTCCGCGCGCAGCTCGGATTCTCCCTGCTCGACCTGAAGCGCTATGCCGAATCCCGGGGGTATGAAGCGACCGGCCTGGGCGAGGTGACTCTGCGCGACCTGGTTGAAATCGGTCCGGCCATCGTTCCCGTCGTCCTGCGCGGATACAACCACTTCGTGATATTTCGCGGAATCCAGGGCGACCGGGTCCTGCTCGCCGATCCGGCCTGGGGAAACCGGACCATGCTGGCGCCCGAATTCCTTCGCATTTGGCAAAGCCGCATCGCCTTTACGGTCGCACGGCCGCACGTGACGCCGAAGACGCATCCCCTGATGGCTCGCTCGAAGGACTTCTGGGCATCAAGCGCAGTCTACCAGGAGCCGGGAGTGATGGAGGCGGCGCTGGCGCCGGCACCGGCGAAAGCGCCCGAAAAAGCTGTCATGGTAGCCAGCGTCGCACCCGGCGCATCGCTCAGCCAGATCGCCGCCGGCGCCTCGGGGCGGCGTGCATTCACCGCGCCGACCGCGCCCGCTCCCGCCACGCCGGCCCGCACCGATACGGACAATCCGCCCCGCAGTCCGCCACCGGCGCGCAAGACGGCGGAGCCATGGCAGCCGGTTGCGCTAACCCCGCCAGGCCCCACGCCGATCAGAGCCAGCGTGCCCGAGGCATCACGTCTCGTCGCCCGCCTGCGATTGGCGGCCGCCGATTCTCGCGTTTCCACGCCGAGCGAAACCCCGGCGCCCGCCCAGTCCCGCGACATCGTCGTGTCACTGCTCCAGCGCGGCAGCGCATTGGTCAGGCTGGGCGACATTTCGGGCGCCCGCCGGCTGTTCCTGGCTGCGGCGGAAAGCGGCAACGCTGCCGCGGCCACCGCGATGGGAAAGACCTACGATCCCGCCTTCGTCGGCACGCTCGACGCAATCGGCCTGATCCCCGATCTTGCGGCCGCGGCGGCCTGGTACCGGAAGGCCGCGGAAATGGGCGATGAGCAAGGCAAGGCATTATTGAAGCATATCGAGAACGCTCCCGGTACAAGCGTGGCCTCCGGCCGATAACCGCTGCGTCGCAATATCGGATTCAATCGCCGGTAGAACCCGGTCGGCAGACCGCGAGGACCACTTAACCATGACTGAAACGACCAGACTGTTTGCCATCGCCGCTGCTCCGCTTGCTCTGGGTGGCGCTCTGTTGATGTCTTCGCCGGCCGGCGCTCAACCGACAACCGAGCAGCTTCAGCAGGAAATCGACAAGCGCGACGCCATCATCCAGGACCTGATGAAGCGTGTCGGAGCGCTGGAAAAGGAGGCGCATGCCGGGCAGAACGGCGCGCCGCCGCAGCCGGAGAAGAAAACACGGCGCACTGCGCAGGCGGCTCCAGCCGCGACCCCGGCACCGGAGCCGCCCTTCACTCCGCTGGCCCCGGCCGACGCGCCGGTGCTGGTCGGGAATCCACAAGCGGCATCCGCGCCGGCGGATGACAAGGACGAAGCAAACGTCGCGCGGGCACTGGAAAATACCCTGGTCGATCAGGGATCGCTGCTGCTGTCACCGTTCCAGATGCAACTGGTGCCCGACTTCAGCTATCAATACCAAAGTACTAATCAGCTTGCCTTCGTCTCGCCGGCGGTTATACCGCATGCTACCGGCGAATCGCTGCTGACCCAGGTGTCGCATCGTGAATATCTGGAATGGGGGCTCGGGTTCAGAATTGGCCTGCCCTGGGAAACGCAGTTCAACTTCCGCGTGCCGGTGGGCCTCGACTTCGGTTCGGCGACTTTCGGCGGCAACACGAACCTCAACAGCACCCGTGGCGGTATCGGTGACGTATCGATGAACCTGCAAAAGCAGGTGCTGCACGAAAAGGGCTGGGTGCCGGATCTGCTGCTGAATGTCGGCTACAAGGCCGCCACCGGCAGCACCAGCTACGCCGCGCCTCAGTTCTCGACGTTTCCGTTCGCGGTTGGAACCGGCTCCGGCTTCAACAGCCTGTTCGCTGGCATTACGTTGCAGAAACGCCAGGATCCGCTCGTCTTCGTCGGCTCGTTCTCCTACACGCACAACTTCCCGGCCACCATCGCCGGATTCAACCAGTCGATTGGCGACGACTACTTTTTCCGCGTTGCCGCGATCCTGGCCGCGAGTCCCGACACATCGTTGCGGATGGCGTGGAATACCACCTTTCAGCAACAGGGAACCTTCGCCGGCCGGACTGTGCCGGGATCGGAGCAGGAATTTTCCACCGTGGAGTTCGGCGTCGGCAGCGTGATAACGCCGAAACTGTTCCTGGATGCATCGCTGCTCGTCGGGCTGACCCGGGATACGCCGGATTTCACCTTCCTGATCTCGTTCCCCTACCGGTTCTGAAGCGTCGCGTTACTGCGGATGCTGCTGCCTCCACGCCTCGTATTGGGAGAATAGATTGTTCCGGTCCTGCGGGCTCAGCGCCAGGCTATCGCGCGTGCCGACAAAGCGCGCGAGGCGATCCATTTCATGCTGGCGGTCGATATAGGCCTGCGCTTCCGGAAAACGCGGCCAGCCGGGCACCTGCGCGAACGGGTTGACCTCCCGCCATTTTGGATGGCGCGGCGGCTGCTGGAATTCGCTGAACCGATCGAAGAAGGCATCGACGAAGCGGGCGACGCGGCGATAGCGCTCGGTTCCGGCGGGCCAGCCGTAGACCGCCATCACATCGCTGATCGCCAGCGTGGCGACCGGTTCGGCACCCGAGCCCAGCAGGTTCGGATACTGGTCGTGGCCGATCTGCGCCGGAAGATAGGTTTTCGCCAGTTCGGGTGTCAGAGGCACCGGAACGAAGTGGAGATCCTCGCCAGGAGTGTTGGCGATCAGCGGGATCGGCGCGCCGCCCACATGAATGATCGCGTCGATGGACCCTTGCCGCAGTTCCTGGATGGCATCCACCTGGCGCTTGTGGCTCACGACCGCATCGATGTGAAAACTATCCAGGATGATCCCCGCCGTCATCGCCGAGCCGCTGCCGCTCACGTCGGAGTTGATGCGCTTGCCGCGCAGGTCGTCGATCGTATTGATGCCGGGCCGTGCGATGATATGAACCTCTTCATCGTACAGTTTCGCGATGTATTGTATCTTGTTCAGCATATCCGGGGAAAAAAGCTTGCCCTGCTTCGCGTAGGTCAGCGCATCGCCCTGCACGAAGCCGATATCGACGCCGCGGAGGTTCATGATATCATTCAGATTCTGCAGGCTGCCCTTGCCGCCGATGGGCAGCACCCGCAGCGGCAGCTTCGCATCGTCCAGAATCGTCAGATCGGCCGCCGTGCCGGCATAGGTTCCGCCGGCCATCCCGGTGATGATGCCGACCTCACCCTGGTCCGGACCAGCGGCTCCCGCCGCGATGGGCGCTATCATCAGAAGGCCCGCGACTATCCACCGGCTGAACAGGATCATGCTAACCACCCGTTTCGTTGCTTTTTCAGATCAGCAGGCCGCAGCCGGGATCGGTGCGCCGCGGCATGATTCCGTAGCCGCCCGCGGGCCTGCCGTCGATTACCGAAAGTGATTAGGAACCCGGCGTCGGAACGCCGGAACAGCGGCCGTTTACGCCACTGCCGGATCAGGTCGCCGGCACGTATTGCTTCGCGCCTTCGGATTGATTGACAGCACCAACGTGTCATCGGTGGGATGTTTTCATCGCCGCAAATTCGTGCATGCTAAGGTCATTAAATCGCCGGTGCCGTTCAGATCAAGGGGTTGACGAAGGTGACCAAGATCCATGACTTCGTCGCGAAATACATCGTCGCCGATGTTCCCGATGCTTTGTCGGCATGCCTGGACTGCGGCTTCGTCGAATGCCTGAACGAAAAATGGGAATCCTGCTCGAATCGTCTGGCGCGCGAGGCCGCGCTGTGCGCGATGCACGCCGCTCCGGCAGCCGCCTCGCAGGTCAATGAACCCGTTTCCCCACCGGACGATGCCGCTGTTGATCCCGGGGAACCCTGCCCCGTTCACAGGTAAACGGTAACGCTCACCAACGGCAGCCGGTCTATCGGCGGTCCCGCCGAGGTCGCGGGCGGCACGCGGGCATCATCCGGAAAACCCGGCGCGCCGAACAAACTTACGCTACCGCCTGGCAGCGTCTGATCGCGTCTCCGGGTCAAGATGTTGTCATGAGCCTGTCACACTCAACCGAAGATTTCGGCGCCAGGCGTCTTGCTCAAGGGACGCCCCCCATAAGTCGCGGCCAGAAGCCTCGACGAACGCAGTTTGCCAGCATAGTGATGGATATCCTCGTCCGATTCAAAGTCCCGGCGCCGCGCCTGTTGCCCTTGCACACTCATTGCGCGCAAGGATACGCTTCCGGCCGCAAGTTATTGACCGGACGCATGCCATGGTTCGCAAACCTCCGCCGCAGACTCCGCCACCCTGTGCGATCCAGCGTGCCGGTGCCGCCGTGGTGTTCGCTCCGCATGCTCGAACAGTGCGCCCGCCGCCGGCGGCACAGGCGATCGCGGAGGAACTGGTGCCGCGTCCAGGCGGCGGATACCAGGCGCGTAGCGCGCAGCGGAACACGCTGTCTCCGCCTACCGGCACGTTCAACTTCGTCCGCGTCCAGGGCGAGACTCCGCGCGCCCGTCCGCTGCTAATCAGTACCAAACTGCCGCATGCGCAGCTCACCGGCGGCCGGCCGGTGGTTTACGCCGGGACCGCGCGATTCGACCGCGGGGAGATGGCGTGGTGGAGCAACTACTCCGGCACCTACCAGCCGATCGCGGCGTTCCGCGCTCAGGCGGGGCTGCCGGAGGACAAGTTCGTGCCGTGGCAAAAGCTGCAGATGGGCGGCACGGCGATGCAGCGGGGCACCTTTACGGAGCGCCGGACCTCGGGGGCGCCGGAACGGCCTGCCTCACCGGCGGGTGACGGCCCGGCGAAGCAGGCGGGCGTGAAGGCCGGGAGTGCCAGCCAAGCGGGCGGCAGCAAGACATGACGGGACGGGTGATCCAGGGGTCATTCCTCGGCGGGCGTGCGCGATTACCGGCCTCGGTGGCGCAGCCGAAGGCGATGCCGCGGCCGCCCGGGCCGCCGGTACCGGCATTTGCCGGGCGTCCGGCGGTGGCGCAGCGGCAGGGAGCCGGTGACGCGTTTGAGGTCGATCCCGTCCGGCTCGGGTTGGTCAGCGCCGGCGGGCGTCCGTTGCCGGATGTGGTGCGCGGCAGCATGGAGACCGTGCTCGGCGCGGATTTTTCCGGCGTGCGGGTGCATGTCGGGCCGCAGGCGGATCGTGTCGACGCGATCGCATTCACGGTCGGATCGGATATCTACTTCGCGCCCGGACGGTATCAGCCGGAAACCGTGCAAGGGCGGCAACTGCTGGGGCACGAGCTGGCGCATGTGGTTCAGCAGCGCCAAGGGCGGGTGCGCAATCCGCTCGGGTCCGGGGTGGCGGTGGTGCAGGACCATGCCCTCGAGGCGGAAGCCGATCGGCTGGGGTGGCGAGCGGCTACGGTGCAACCGAAGGCGATTCCGGGCACCAAGGCATCCTTGCCTCCGGCGATGAGCCGGGTCCCTGGCGGATTCGGACCAGAGAACCTCCGGCCGAGCGTCGCGGCGATCCCTTTTCCCGGCCGCCAAGGCACGGCCGCAGGCGCGCCGCCGCCCGCCCCCTGGAACCGGACCGGATTGCGATTCGGGAACGCGACCGTCACGTGTCACGCCTGCCGACAACCGGAAGCGCCGATCGGGCGGTCGCCGGATGGTCCGGTGCAGCGGACCGGACATCACCCGGGCGTGTTCACCGCGACCGGGCCTTATGTCGCACTGCTGAAGGCTCAAGATCGGAAACCACCGGCGCCCGCGGGTTCGCCTGCGCTCCGCTCGGCTGGGTTATGGGTTGCTCAGCCGATGAAGCGAAAGTTCGAGGAGACGGATGATAAATATTACGCAGATCCGGCGAAATGGGATCCCGATGCATCGGATTCCGAGTCAGAACCCGAGGACGACGAGCGACAGGTGAGGCCGACAGGAGCCAAAAAAAGAAAGCTCCAGCATCTCGTCATCTTCAACACCACGAAACGAAGCGGATTTCGCCGCCACAAGGGGCGGTTCAGAACCAAGCGCAACAAATCCGGCACAAGGGCGGTTCCGCGAGTCAACAACCGGTTGTATTCCGTCAAACCGTGGCCGTCGCGGCAAAACGATGCGCATACCATTCATGACGTCATCCCGAAAGCGCTGAATGGGAAGACCAACCGCAGCTATGGCGCGACGACGGTTCTGTGCTGCGTATTTGTCGTCCGCGGAACATATCGGAAGCTGTGTTTCTCCAATTCCAAGGGTGCGATGGGCACGGCGCTGCGGAACAAGGCCCATCAACTCGGATACCAATGCGTCCAGGCCATGCAGGCGCACGCCGAGGCGGAGATGGTTCAGTATATAGACACATACAAAGATATTTCTCTGGTTGACATGGGGTGTGACAAAGACCACTGCTGGGAGTGCACTCGTCTTTTGCATGAATATGGCGACCGCCCGTTCAAGACGCAAAGCGCCTCCTCGGTGAAGACCTACAAAAACTACTATATGCCGAAACCTCTTCGCAAGGCTGTCGGGTTTAAATTCAGGCCGAAAGAGGAATTCGAAGATGATTACGATGCCGATCGCGATTCATGACAACGGGACCGCCGCGGCGAGGCGCGATGGCGGTAGAGCACTTATGATTTGAAAGGACGCATCTTGTTGCCGGTCAGATTTGCCGTAAGTCCGACGAAACGGGCGGACCGGAGATGTTTCCCGGACGCCGGCACCTGGCATCCAGACCATGACATCCGGGGCTGAACCCGCCGGGTCCATGGCACGGCTGCTGATCCTGGCGGCCTTTCTTTCCGGTGCGAGCTTTGGCTCTGCTGCTCAGACGACGCCGCCGTCGTTCCGATGCGAAACCTCCATCGCCATTGCTGAACGCGCCGCCTTCCTCCCCTTCAACCTCCTCGGCGCCGTCGCCCGCGTCGAGTCCGGCCGCTTCGACCCGGGCACCGGCGGCGTCAGTCCCTGGCCCTGGACCATCAACGCCGACGGCACCGGCCGTTTCTTTGCCAGCAAGGACGACGCCATCCAGGCGGTGCGCGATCTTCAGGCGCAGGGCGTGCGCTCGATCGACGTCGGCTGCCTCCAGGTGAACCTGATGCACCACCCGGATGCCTTCGGCAGCCTGGAGGAGGCCTTCGATCCGGACGCCAACGCGGCCTATGCGGCGCGCTTCCTGCGCAGTTTGTATGCCGAGAGGCTGGACTGGGCGGAGGCCGCCGGGGCGTATCATTCCCGCACGCCGGAGGTGGCCGTTCCGTATCGCCAGCGTGTGCTGGCCGCTTGGGGGAGGGACGGCCGGGTCCCGGGCGCCACGGCCAGACCGGAGCGCGCGGCGAAGCTGCTGCCGGCGGGCCCGCGGCCTCCGGTGCGGCCGTTCGTGCTGCCGTTGCTGGCGGGCGAGCCGAACCCGGACCCGCGGACGCGGGCGGCAGGGGTGGAGCGGCTGCTGGCCTCCACGCCGGAGTGTGCCGCCGCCGTGCCGCAGGTGGCGTGGGGAGCGCCTCCCCATACGCCGGCATGCAGCGGATCGCCGTTTGCCAGTACGGCGTTGCTGCAGCGTGTTCTGGCCGCGGAGTAGAACGGGTATCGGCTGCTGCCGTAGCGGCATTTGCCGCGTGCAGCAGTCATGGCGTGGCGGCCCGACACGTGGCGGCCCGACTGTTGAACTTGTTGAACGGGACTGTAAGATGTGTGAATCCACGAGCTTGGCCGTACGCGTCTCCGGTTCGCTTGTGGAGATTGTTCGGACGAAACGGCCGTCGCGGAGCGTGACCGTAGCAGAGGCGAACACCAGACCAGGAGCGGCCGGATGATGGCAGGCAAGGTTATTCAGGGGTTTTTCGTCGGTGGCCAGCCCAGGCAGCCGGGTCCGGTGACGCTGCCGCAATTGCCGCCGCGCTCGTTTGCCCCAACGCCGTTCGCTATCGCCCCCAGCCGGCAGGTCGTGCAGCCGCAGGCAAGGCCAGGACCGCCCGCCCCCGCGTTTGCCGCCCGGGAGCGGCTGGCGCAGGCTCGCAGCGCGGGCGACTCGTTCCAGATCGATGCGGTCCGCCTGGGGATCGGCGGCGGTGGCGGCCGGCCTTTGCCCGACAGCGTGCGCGGCAAGATGGAAGCGGCGCTTGGCGCCGATTTTTCCGCCGTGCGCGTGCATGTGGGCCCACAGGCGGAGCGCATCGGCGCACTCGCTTTCACGATGGGCACCGACATCTACTTCGCGCCCGGACGTTTCCAGCCGGACACAGTCCATGGGCAGCAATTGCTCGGGCACGAACTGGCGCATGTGGTGCAGCAGCGGCAGGGACGCGTGCGAAACCCGCTCGGCGGCGGCGTCGCGGTGGTTCACGACCGCGCGCTGGAGGCGGAGGCCGATCGGCTGGGCTGGCAGGCAACGACCGCCCGCACCGTCCAGTCGAAGCCGCGGCCCGCCGCGGCACAGCCCTCGGCGCCGGTACGGATTTCGGCGCCACTCAGCACCGCGCCCGGCAGCTACCACCTGTCGGCCGCCGCCGGCGGGGTCTCGGTCGGGTCCGTCATGGTGCACGCGCGGGACCGCGCCGCGATCGAGGTCACCGACCTCGCGGTCGATCCCGCACACCGGGAGCACGGTATCGGCAAGATGCTGCTGGCCTCTGCCGCGCGCACCGGCCAGCGTTTCGGGCGCTCGAAGGTGACACTGGCGGCGCAGGACAACGGCAGTGGGCGGCTTGTCCAGTGGTACAGGGCGATGGGCTTCGCTCAGGTCGGAGTGAACCAGCGCGGTTACCCTCGTTTAGAGGCGCCGATCGGCCGCGTCCTCGGTGCCGCGGTCCAGCGCGCGGCATCAAAAGTGAAACCAGGTAGGGTCCCTGCGGACGCGTTCATGCGGAAGGGGCCTGCGAAAGCTATTCAGGCAATGGATCTGAATGACACGAAGCCGGATTTGATTCACACCGGGCCGCCGCTCGATGAACTCATGGCACCGGCACTTCAAAGCGCGTTCAACGGAAACCCGATAGCGGAGGCTTTGTTCTGGGACGGCTGCGCGTATGCCGTGGCTGCAGCCGTGGCCGCCAATTATAACCAGGGAAACAACCCGCAAATCCCGCTGGCGGAGCTGGAGTTATTGCGACAAGCAGGGCTGCTTGGTGTGAAGGCAAAGGCGGATACGGGGGGGAAGGTTGGCGGGGTTAATGCGTCAATTTACAAACTTGTGATCAAGAAGCCGCGGGGCGGTTATTGGACTGTTGCGGAATGGCACGTTCACTGGGGGCCTAAAAGTGATCTGCTGGGCAACCCCGGCTGGAAAATAGGCAGGCGCGGGATAAAGACCCCAACAGGCCCAAATGAGCACGCCGCCATCAGGCGCATTCTTGGTAACGAATTTTGGGGCCGTCCCAAAAATTGTCCGGAGCCGCACTTCCTGCCTGAGCCGCCATTCAATTTTTATCATTAGGGATTCGCCGCAAACATCCGAACGCGTTCGCGTATGCGGCGTCCTCGCCGATCGGCCGCCGGCCGGCTTATCTCCCGGGTCGAGGTTCCAGGCTTGTCAGCCTCGACCCGAGAAACGTTGGTACCACGGTTGCCGCTTCGTCACCGCGGCAGGTCCGGCCCGGGGCCCGTCCACCTGCTTATCCGCTACGAAAACCGTCCGCGACAGCGGCCGACCGCCCGCGTCGTACTCCACCACATCTCCATCCAGCTTTCCCGCCCGATAGTGCACGCGGCGGCGCACCACCCCCGCCGGGTCCAGTTCCACTGACTCGCCGTCCAGCAGCCCGTCGGAATATTGCAGCCGCTGCATCACCGAACCGTCCGGGCGGTAGGTCACCATCTCGCCGTGCAGCCGCCCCTGCCGCAGCATCGCGGTGGAGGCCAGCGCACCCGAGGCGGCAAAGCTGCGCATCGGTCCCTGCGCCACGCCCGCAGCATAATTCATCTCCGTCAGCACCCGCCCGGCTGAGGAAATCACCGCCGGCCCGTCCAGCACGCCGTGCCGCCAGGTCAGGCGCGCCTGCTCGTTCCCCTCGGCGTCGTATACCACCATCGGCCCGTCCCGCTGGCCGCCGGCAAAGCCGATCTCGGCCGTCGCCAGGCCATCCGGCCCGAACAGCAGGGTCGGCCCGTGCGGCACGCCGCCAAGCATGGCACAGCGCGAAACCAGCCGGCCGGTGGCGTCGCGCTGCTCTATCGTTTCATCCGCGGGCGCGGGATCGCTCATCTCGGGTTCCCCAAGCCGGCCGAGGCCATCGGCTGGCGCAGGACGGTAGGCTCGCGCTCGTGCGCCCGACTCGAACTGATGTTATCCGACAGCCACCGGAGCGCTTCTGTCCGCCCTCGATCCGGAGGTCACGTTCCATTGCTCACACCTCGGCTAGGACCTCAGTTTAGTCTACCACTTTTGAAGATCAGATAGGTCTTTAGCCAGTTTAACCAATTCAAAACATCTCTCGGGAACAACGATTTCCCCGCCGCCACCCATCACATAATAGCAAGGGGTATTCGCAGGTTCCTCAAATTCTTCCGCATATGCCCTTTCCGCCGCCTCCACGGTATCGCAGCCGGCAGAAGTCCGTCTTTCAGCAACTTTTTGTATATAGACGGCAAGAATACATTCTCCGTACGGTAAATCGCACAATGCCTTTGAAGGAGTTACATAAAAACCTCTACCCTTTCCCAAGCCGCTGCCCGTGCCGACTTTATTTTTGTCCGGGCCGTTGGCCACAAGCGAGATGGCGTTCTCTTTTGTCGCTTCATACACTCCAATAAGCTGGTATGCTTTGTATTTTTGTGGAAAATTGAACTTCTGAAAGGCCTTTATAGCTTGCATTCTTAGAATCTTTTCCTCTTCCGGACTTACGGTATTCACCTGACTTGCGGTGTTCACCGATTCGTCGTCATCGGAGCCGTCACTTTCTTCATACCATTTCATCCTCTGCGCGATTGAGGTCCTAAACTGACGGGCGTTGGACCGATTCATAAGACTATCCGTGGACATCGGCGTCCACGCGACGCCCCTCGATAGCCCCGCTGTCGACCTGGCTATCGTTCCTCTGAACCACGCCGCATGCGAGGGCGGCAACCCGTATCGCCCCGGCATCTGAGCCGGCACGGCTTGACCGCGAACCGGCGCAAACGCGGGCGGTGGCACACGCCGGCCGCCAACCGGATCCTGTTTCATTTGCGCGGGCGATCCGGCACCGCGAGCTGAGAGAGCCGGCAAAGGGGCGATCGTGCGATTCGTGCCGCCCGACAGCGCATGACCGTGGATCGACTTTACGTGCGGTGGAACGCCGCGACCTGTTTTGGCCTGAACACCGAGCGGCTGGGGATGCCTTACGGGAATTGGGGACACTTTCACGCTGCATGTGCGAGAATTCGGCGCACCTCTCGTTTGCCCCGCTGCCGACGCATTTGCTGGCCAGTGGATGTCCGGTGACGCAATCACAATACTTCGCTTTTGTTGCGCCACATGGGTCGAGAGGCTGCCCGCCGTCGCCGGTCGATGGTCTGAACCAGCACCGAAACGCATAGTGGGCGGCTGGGCCGGTCGAGGCGAACAACTGCCGCCCGCCGACCTGGTCTGAATGCCGCCTGGGCCGAACTTGGTCGGTGGCGGAGGATGCTTCCCGCTCATCGGGCGCACCGCGTTGCGACCATCGCGCCAAATACGACCGCGACCGTCACGTCTGGATACTGGAAATTGTGCAAAGCTCGCAGCCCCCCAACCACTTTAATCTGCAATTCCCTGCGGTCGTCATAGCAGGATTCTTGCCCAAGCGCAGCCCAACCGCAAGACTGCAACCGGTCCAGACTGCAACCGGTCCGTTTGGCGACCAACAGGGTGGCCCCGGTCATCAGGCACGGTTGAAGCGCGTTCGGGATTCCCGCCGCTCGTGTCGCGCGTCTCAATCACCTCGGTGCCGATTTCCCGCATCATGCTGGCCTGCGTATCAATTCAACTTTACCAACCCGCCCTTCAGCGTCAGCATCCCCCCGCCGTCAACCGTGCCGGCGGCACTCGCCTTCAGATCCGCCGTCGTCCCCCCTTGCAACGTCAGCCCCGTCCCGGCCTTCACCTCCGCCGAAGTCCCTCCGCTCGCCGCCAGCGACGTGCCCGCCTTCACCGTCAGCCCGGTCCCCGACTGCAGCGTCAGCGCCCCGCCCGCCTTGATGGTGATGTCGCCGTCCACCGTCAGCGTGAAATCTCCGGACACCTTCCAGGTAAACGCCGCCTTGTTGGTGTGCGTCTCCGCGCCGGTCACCGTCACGTCGCGCGTGCTTTCGACGCTGTGCGTCTCCTTGCCCTTGCTGACCGTCACCGTCCGGTCGCCTTCCGACACGGTCAGCGTGTCCTTGCCCTTGGACACCGTCACCGCCCGTTCCTGCGTAACCGTCACCGTCTGGTTGTTCAGCACGTCCACCGTCATGTCCTTCTGCGCGTGGACATAGATTTCCTCGCTGTCCTTCTTGTCCTCCAACCGAATCTCGTTAAACCCGCCGCCGCCTTCCGAGGTGTTCGACTTCAGCACGGTCTTCGTCTGCTCGTCCGGCAGCGTGTAGGGGACAGGATTGTCGCCATTGTACACACAGCCGGTGATCAGCGGCCGATCGGGGTCGCCGTTGAGGAACGTCACCACCACTTCCTGCCCGATCCGCGGCAGGGTGAAGGCGCCCCAGTTCACCCCGGCCCAGTTCTGCGCCACGCGGATCCAGCAGGAGCTGTTTTCGTCCTTCTTGCCCAACTGGTCCCAGTGGAACTGGACTTTCACCCGGCCATACTTGTCGGTGTAGATCTCCTTGCCGGACGGCCCCACCACGATCGCGGTCTGCGAACCGCCGATAACCGGCGCCGGGGTTAGGCGCGGCGGACGGAACGGCACGCTGGCGGGGAACGCGGTGAAGCTGTTGCTGTATTCGCGCCGCGCCGCCGAGTGCGCAACCGACCGCAACACGTGCCGCACGTTCAATGCGGCATCGGGATGCTTCGTCAGCGTGAAGGCGCCCCCCGCGCGCAGGGCCCGCACCGGCGACTCGCCGCTGATCTGCTGCGCCGCCAGTTCGAATCCTTCGATCCGCCGTTTGGCGAGGGTTTCGCCGTCGCCGACTGTGGCGTAGCCGCCGGGGTATTCGTAAACCTTGCGGGCGCCGCTGCCGCTGCTGGCTTTCAGCTCCGTCGCCGGGGTCACGAAGTTGAAGTCGTCGGCCTGGTAGGACTGCACCGCGACCTGGCTCTCGGCCGCGAGATCGGTAATGCGCAGATCAGTCAGCCAGTCGCCGCCGGGGTGCAGCGGCAGGAACGGGATGCTGGCCGCGTTCTCGCAATCCTTCAAGCTGGAGGCATCGTCGCCCAGCACCAGCGTATGGGCGCTGTCGGTATGCTCGAAGAAATAGAAGATGCCGGCTTGCTCCATCAGTCGGCTGACGAATGCCAGGGAGGTTTCCTGGAACTGCACGCAGTAGTCCAGCGCCGTGTAGGTCCCGGTCAAGGAGGCGCGGTAATCCGTGAATCCGGCGTCGCTGAACACTGCGGTCAGGATGTCGGGGACGGTTTGCGCCTGGAAAATGCGGTTGTCGGCGTACAGCGACAGCATCCACAGCCAAGGCCGCATGTCGGCGGTGCAGGCGGTGCCGCGCTGCACCAGGCGGGTGATCAGCCCGTGCAGGTAGCGTTTGTTGTCGCTGCCGTCGATCAGCGTCACGCAGGCGGCCTTGCCCAGCACGGCAGCCGGATCGACCGATGCGGACGCCGACATCGTCAGGCGGAGCAGGAACGGCTCCGAGATAAATTCCTCGCCGTCAAGCTTCAGCAGCGTCAGCGCGTCGGGTCCAAGCGGCGTGGTCAGGGCCAGCGACCATTGCGCTGTGCCGCTCATGACCGGATCTCGATCGACACGCTGCCGTCGGCGGCGATCGACAGATGCGCGCCGGCGATCGTGGCGCCTTCGCCCAAATGGTCCAGCATGCGTTCGGACAGCGCCGGCAGCACGGTGTGCGTCAGAATCGAATCGACCATCCGCGCGCCGCTCTCCGTCGCACCGGCCCGGCCGGCGATCGCGCGCACCAGGTCCGGGTGATAGGTCAGTTCGCCGCGGCGGTTGGCGGCGAAGCGCTCCTGGATGCGCTGAAGCTTCAGCCGCGTCACCGCCTCGATCCCGTCGCGGCCGAGCGGGCGGTACGGCACGACGACGAGGCGGCCGAGGAAGGCGGCGGGAAATTGCTGCCGCAAGACCGGCGTGACGGCGGCGATCAGCGCGGCGGCGTCCACCGCGGGGCGGCGTCCGGCCAGTTCGCTCAACGCCTCGGCGCCGACGTTGCAGGTCAGCAGGATCACCGTGTTGGTGAAGTCCACCATCTGCCCCTCGCTGTCCTCCAGCATGCCGCGGTCGAACACCTGGTAGAACATTTCGATGACGTCAGCGTGGGCCTTCTCCACCTCGTCCAGCAGCAGCACGCAATAGGGCTGACGGCGGACGGCTTCCGTCAGCACGCCGCCCTTGCCGTATCCGACATAGCCCGGCGGGGCGCCGCGCAGGGTGGAGACGCTATGCGCCTCCTGGTATTCCGACATGTTGACGGTCACCAGGGCGCGCGATCCGCCGAACAGCAGGTCCGCCAGCGTCAGCGCAGTCTCGGTCTTCCCTACCCCGCTCGGCCCGCACAGCAGGAAAACCCCGGTCGGCTTGTTCGGCTCGCCCATGTCGGCGTAAAAGGTTTGGATACGCCGGCAGATCGTGTCGAGCGCGGCGTCCTGCCCGACGATGCGTTCCGCCATGCGTGCCTTCAGGGATCGTGCATTCGCGACGGTATCCGCCAGCATCCGGCCGACGGGAATGCCGGTCCAGCCCGACACCACCTCGGCGACGATGCGGCTGTCCACGTTGGTGGAATGCAACCCGCGCTGTTGCCGCACCTCATCGAGTTCCAGCCGCAGGCCGGCGATCTCGTGGCGCAGATTCTCATCGGCGACGGTGTCCTGGCCGGTGGGTTTCGCCTCCAGCACGGCGAGGCGCTCCAGGGTCTCCTGCTCCAGTTGCCAGCGGCTGGTCAGCAGCAGACGCTGCTCTTCGGTCCGGTCGCGCAGCTCCTCCAGGGCATCCAGCCGCTCGGCGTGATCCGCCTCGCCGTTTTCCCCGCGCAGCCGGGTCAGTTCGGCGTCCAGCGCGGCGCTCCGGCGTTCGGCGTCCTGGAGTTCCGGCGGCGGCGTGCTGGCGGCGATGGCCACCCGCGCGCAAGCCGTGTCCAGCAGCGCAATCGCCTTTTCCGGCAACTGCCGATCGGCGATGAAGCGGTGGGACAGGCGGACCGCTTCGCCAAGCGCGTCGTCGAGGATACGGACGCCGTGATGCTGTTCCAGCTTCGGCGCCACGCCGCGCAGCATCTCGGTCGCCACCGCCTCGGACGGTTCGGCGACGCGGATCACCTGGAAGCGGCGGGTCAGGGCGGGGTCCTTCTCGATGAAGCGCTTGTATTCGCCCCATGTCGTGGCGGCGATCACGCCGAGCGCGCCGCGCGCCAGCGCCGGCTTCAGCAGGTTGGCGGCATCGCCCTGCCCCGCCGCGCCGCCGGCGCCAATCAGCATGTGCGCCTCGTCGATGAACAGAACGGTCCGCGGCAGGGCTGCGGCCGCCTCATCCAGCACGGCGCGCAGCCGTTGCTCGTATTCGCCGCGCACGGAGGCACCGGCCTGTAGCAACCCGAGGTCCAGCGTGCGCACCACAAGGCCGGCGAGGCGCGGGGGTACCTGTCCTTCGACGATGGAGCAGGCAAAGCCCTCGACAATCGCGGTCTTGCCCACGCCCGCGGGCCCGGTCAGGATCGGGTTGTTCTGCCGCCGGCGCATCAGCACGTCGATCACCTGGCGGATTTCGGCGTCGCGGCCGAGCACCGGATCCAGCCGTCCGGACCGGGCCTCGGCAGTGAGATCGACGGTGTAGGCACCCAGAGCGCTGTCGCGCGCCGGCCGATCGGCTGGTTCGGCAGGAGGATCGTTCTCAGGGCCGCGCCGCAGCACATCCGTCAGGTCCGACAGCAGACGGCTGTCGAACAGGCCTGCCAGGGCGGGAACCGACGCCAGCAACGCCCCGCGCTGCCCGGCATTGGCGGCAATCGCCCGCAGGATGCAGGCCGAGCGGGTTTGTTTCAGGCCCTGGTCTACCGAGGCGATCACCCACCCCGCCGTCAGCGTGTCGATCAATGGCTCCGACAGCACCGGCATGCGCGGGCTGCCTCGGGGAAACCGGCCGATGATCGTCTCCAGCCCTGCGGTGATCTGCGACTGATCCAGCCGCGCCTCGCGCAGCAGGAAGGCGGCGTCGGTATCCCGCGCGCGGCACAACTCCAGCAACAGGTGTTCGGTCTCCACCGCGGCGTTGGTTTCACGCAGCGCCCGCTCGGCCGCCAGTCCCAGCGCTTTGCGGGCCGGCGTCGACAGCGTTCCGGCGAGACGCTTCGGGTCGGTCATCAGGCGGCTCCTTTCAGCCGCAGCCGCACCGCGGCACCGGCGTGGCGGGGTTTGCAGCCAAGAAACGAGGTCCAGCCGAGGCGTGATCCGTTGCGGCCCAGCCGGGCTATGGGAACGTCCGTCGCACGCAGCAGAAGGTAAAGTTCCACGTCGAAGCCATCCCCGAGGGCAAACCCCGCCAGGTCCGCGAGTTCGGAGTATTCCGCCTGGCCGGGCAGCAGCATAAGCAGACGATTCAGGCTTACCGGTCCGATTTCAATTCGGATACCGGCCTCCTGATCCCACACGCGGCGGCCCAGCGCGGCACCGTTGCCCAGCCTGCCCGACTTGCCCAGCCGGGTGGTCTGATCCTCGGCCAGGCTCAGCCATCCGCCGCGCAAAGGCGCCACCCGAACCTTCAGCCCGAAATGGCCTTCGAGCAACCGCTCCAGAGCATGCGCCGATACCGGCCGGTGATTCAGCAGTCCCGCGGCCGCGATAAGGCTCTGCATGAGACCGGGCATCCGCCCGTTGGCCGAGGCAGGTCCTTCCGGCGGCAGGGTGGCCAGCCCCAGCAGCGCCAGCATCGGCAGCTTCGCCGGAGAATCGGCCTGCGCCGGCATCTGAAGCGCCGGATGAAACAGCCTGGATTGCCGCAGGAACAAGGACAGCAGCCGGTGATTGAACAGATCCAGGAAATCCCGCCCGGCATGGTCGCGCATGCGGTCCTGCACCACCACGCGGGTGGTCAGCGGCGTCGGTAACGGTCCGGCCGCCCCGCCCAGGCCAAAGAACGTAACGGTGAGGGACGGCGGTTCATGCGGCCCGCCGGGGGTCAGCGACTCGATGTCGCTGGGCGGGAAGCGGCTGGTCAGGCTACCGCGCAACCGAACGGCTTCGCGCGTCGGATCACTGCCGGTGCCGATCGGCAGCGGAGCAGCCGCCTCGGATTCGGGCGACTGAGCCTGACGCCGGGCCCCCTGTTCCAGAAGCCGCACGGCCTGACGGACATCGAACCGATAGGGTTCGAGCGAAAGCAGCGCGTCTAGAGCAATTCCGTCTCGCCGGTCACTGCCGGCCATCGCCATGCCTCTTCACGTGAGCCGCTCCTGCGGATCAGGACAAGTTCAATAAACGAATTGACCGAGGCATGAAGACCGAAGAAGCGGCTCAACACCGAACCCATCAGCCAGAGACCCGGATCGGCGTATCGCTGCGCGTCGAACTCCAGCGAGATCTCGATGCCGCGACAGAAGCCGCGCCAAGCGTCGGCGCCGATGCGCCGCACGACGCGGCGGCTCGACAGGCCAACCAGGCCATCGATCCGGTCCGAAACCGCTTCGTTCGACCGGCAATACAGCTTCAGAGTCTCCCGCAATGCGGCGACGCCCCGCGTGCCGCCGGTGATCGACAGATGGTTGACCGACAGATGCGATACCAGGTTCCAAAGCGCTTTCCCATGCGCCGGGGGCGCCACCTCCCGGGTGAGGCGCATGACCGACGATACCCCGGACACCGGAAGATCGATCTCCAGGTCCAGGCGCGTTCCGCGTCCCATCTGGTCCGTCAGGCTGCCGTTGGTGCACAGCAGATGGGCGAAAACGGTGTCGCCCGCGGGCAGAGCCGGATTGAGGTCGGGGTCAAGCATCGACAGCATGATCTCGTCGGCTTCGTCGGCGCTGTACAGCGCGCGCTGGCGGCGGGCGTAGTACAGCGCAGTACTGCTGTCGTTACGATCGCTGCGCTGGAAGGAGAACAGCGGCTGAATCGTTTCGGCCAGCCCGGTCACCGCCGAGATCCGCGTCACGCGCTCGATGCTGTGGATTTCGGTGGACGTTTTTCGGCGGATATCGGCAACCAACGGATATTCGAGCTGTGTGTGGTCCAACCGGATCGGTTCGCTGACGCGGGGGAACAGATTGATGATCGGGGTGCAGCTCAACATGAAGCTGTCGGCGGTCACAGTAATGGAATGCCGTGGCGCGCCGGAGATGAGCATCAGCAGGTCCGCCTCGGCCCCGTTGCCGAACGCTCCCGGCGGCAGGCCGGCCACGTCGAAGAACAGGAACTTGTCGGGGAATGCAAAATATTCCTGTAGCAGACGATATGCCTGATGCGACATCGGCGGGCACGGCAGAATCGCCTCTTCCGGCCGGAAGCCGACTTGCCGCAGGCTCGCGCCGTCCAGCATCGTCGGGGCCGGTGCCGGACTGTCCGGCAGCGGAACCGCGGTATCGGCGGCTATCGTCGCGATGCCGGCAAGGTGGACAAAGAGCATCTCGTAAAGCTCTTCGCGATTGCCGATCAGCGGTGACAGGAAGAAGCGCAAGGACGGCGGTGTGAACTCGCTGAACCGCCGGCGCCCCTGGCAGCGCAGCCTGATACGCACGACCCGCTGCACCGCGGGCCTGCTGTCCAGGAACGGATAGGATGTCGGCGGCTCGACACGCGCGTCCGCCACTTCGATCGGCCATAGATCGACGGCGTAGCCGGTGCGGAAGCGGCAGGGCAGTTCCTCGCCGCCGCTTTCGGCCCGAGCATGCAACAGCGTGTTGGCCGGCACGGTTATCCCGGCGATGGATCGGCTTTGATCGGGATCGGTCTGGAACGCGGCGATCCCCATCGATGGGATTGGCGCCGTCAACTGCGGATACAGATTATCCAGCAGCGCCGTCGGCACGTCCGGCAACTGCGCCTCATATGTTCGCTGCAGCCGGGCGGTCAGGAACGCAAAGGACTCGATCAGGCGCTGGACGTGCGGGTCCGTACTGCCCTGCGGCGTGAATTCCAGGGCCCTGGCGACCGGCGGATACCGCCAGGCGAATTCGCTGCCGGCGGAGCGGAGATAAGCCAACTCCGCTATGTAGTGCGATATAAGGGTCTCGCTCCCGTCAGGCGGCATCGTCGTCCGCCACACCGTTGCCCGTAAGCAATGCAAAGGTCACCGGCGTCGCGCGCATCGTTCCTGCGGCGAGAACGCCACTCACGCGGACCGAGATCGAGTCGGTGCCTATGGTTGCCGGATCGATCCGCACAACGGGATCCCGCAACCGCGGTTCATAGGCCGTGATCGCGGCGCGGATGTGTTGCTCCAGCCGATGCATGGCGTCGTGGTTGCCGACGGGGAAGGCTGACAGGTCCGGCAGCCCGTAGTCGATCGTGCTGCGACTCCGCAGTTCAATTACATCGATTGCCAGCGGTGACCGCGTATTCAGCAGATCGGTCAGCTCGCGTTGGATGGAGGCCCGCAGGCCCGCCAACTCGACAATCCCTGACGGTCCGTGCTCAAGAGAACGCGGGTCGATCTGACCTGCGGTCTGCGGCGGGGCGGCCAGCCGGTCGAATAACAACGGACGTACACCCTGCCTGTCGCGGTAGACAGTCATGATCAGGTGGCCGCGCGGCCCGGCGTCATCCCACTTCCTGCCCAATGAGGTCGTGATACACCGGTTGGGCGCCGTCGCCGGTTCCATCCGCCACCTTCTGCGGCGTGTAGGTGTATGTCACCTTGCCGTAAGCCAACGCCACCGTCTCAGTCGGCAGATCTCCGCCGCCACCGCCGAAGCTGACATTGGAGACAACGATTTTCTCCAACAGCACTTCCAGGTACTTGACGGCAACGTTGTCCCCGTCCGCGCGGTACGCGACGAAGGTGCCCTTGGCGATCTGCTTGCCGCTCCAGCAATACTTCAGCAGATCATCCGTCGCCCCATCGACGTATTTGGTGAACGAGAAGTCCGAATGGTTGGCCTGCTCCACCGTGCCGCCGCCGGCTGAGCTTCGGGTCGGTTTGGTCGGCTGGTTGAAGCTATGGCTCCAGGACAGGGCCTGGATTTCGCCCGTGTGTGCGCTGTCGGTTGATTCACCTTTAATGACCACCGTATCCGCCGGATTTTCGAATTTCAGGAAGAAGTTTGAGGCCATGACTTGATCCCTGTATCAGTGGTTGGGACGATATGATGGGACCGCGTCAGGCTGCCGCCGGTGGCGGAAGTTCGGCCACCAGGCGGATCGATGCGGTCAGTTCCTCCAACTGAAAGTGCGGCCGCAGAAAGACCGTGGCAGTATAGACGCCTGGTTTGCCCGGTGTATCGAACACATCGACCCGCGCCTCGCGCAACGGGAAACGCGCCTTCAGGAGCTGCCCTGCATCGTCTTTGCCGAGCACATATTGCCCGATCCACAGATTAAGGAAGGTCTGCACGTTTTCCTTGGTCATAAAGCTGCCGATCTTGTCGCGCATGATGACTTTGATGTAGTGCGCGAACCGCGATGCCGTCAGAACGTAAGGCAACATGGTCGACAGTCGAGAATTGGCATTCGCCGCTTCCGAAATATAAAGTTTAGGCTTCTGCGCCGACTGACCGCCGAAAAACGCCGCGAAATTCTCGCCTTTGTGATGCAACAGCGCGATGAAGCCCAAATCACTCAGCTCCTTCTCGCGCCGATCAGTGATAGCGACCTCGGTCGGGCATTTGAGCACCCGATCCCCTTCCGGCGTCGAGAAACTATGGGCCGGCAGACCCTCTACCTTGCCGCCGCCCTCGACGCCGCGGATCGCGGCTGTCCAACTGTGCAGCGAAAATGCGTTGGTGATGCGCAGCCCCAGCTTGTAGGCGGGCGTGCCCCACAGGTATTTCCTGTGGTCAGTGCCATCCACGTCCTCTTTGAAAGACATGCCTTCAACCGGCACATTTTCCGGGTCATATGGCAGGCGCTGCAGCACCCGCGGCAGAGTCAGCGCAACATAGCGGCTGTCCTCGCTCGCTCTGAATGCACGCCAGTCGGCGAAATCGCTGCTCTCAAAGATTTTCGCCAGGTCGCGCGGCGCCGGCAGGTCGGTAAAGCTGTCGAGGAAGAACATGGACTGTGCGGCCGCCGCGATGAACGGCGCATGTGCCGATGCCGCAACGTTCGAAATGCGGGTCAGCACCAGCACGTCTTCGGCGCCGGGCCCGAATTCATAGTCACCGATGAGCACGCTGTACGGGTTGCCGCCGAAGGTGCCGTACTCGTCCTCATAGACTTTCTTGAACAAGGCGCTCTGGTCGAACTCCACCGCGCTTTTAAGGTCTTTTGACAGGTCGGCCTTGCTGACATTCAACAGCCGGAGCTTCAGGCTCGTGCCGGTTTCCGTATTCATCACGAGGTCGTTCAGTCCACGCCACGAGGCCTCCAGGTGCTGGAAATCCTCATGATGCATGACCTCATTGAGCTGCTCGCTGATGAGATCGTCCAGATCGGCGATGCAATACTGTATCCGCTGCGTCACATCCAGGCTGGCGGTGCCGCTTTTATCGACCACCCGATCAACGAATTCCTCGATCAGGCCGCGTGCCGTCTGGCGCGCTTCGGGATTGGGGTCGCGAACCAGCCGCCCGTCATCCAGGATGCGGTCCAGCAGCGTACCCGGGGCCGCCGCCGCAGGGGACGTTTCCGGTTCCAGAGCCATGACTTTCCTCCAAAAATTTTTGTTTTTCCGGCTGCGAGGTGGCTAGCTCGCAGGGGTTTCAGGCGCGGCCCCATTAGCTTCCGGGGCTGGAGGTGCCGCCCCGCCGGTTTCCGAGGGCGCCGCCGCCACCGCCGCCGCGGGCGGGCGCGCAGCCTTCAGGTCGTCCCGGAGTTTCGCCTGTTCCGCCGTGTCCGCCAGAACCTTGCTCAGGATACCATCCAGGTCATCGTTGCCGTCAAGTTTCGCGAGCAGATCGTTGAGGCGCCGCCGCGCATCGAACAACTGCTTCAATGGAGCGATCTTCTGGACAATCTGGTCCGGCTTGAAGTCGTCCATTCTCTTGAAATTGAGCAGGACATTCAGCATGCTATTAGATCCGGGCTGCAGTCTGTTCGGAACCCTGAATGCCAGCCGCGGACCGATGGCGCCAAGCACGTCGTCAAAATTGTCCCGGTCAATCTCGATGAATTTACGCTCTTTGAGTTTCGGCAGCGGGGCCTCCGGCTTGCCCGACAAATCCGCCAGGATGCCGACTATGAAAGGCAGTTCTTTTTTCTGAATTGATCCTAACGTTTCAACGTCATAGGTGATCTGCACGCGGGGCGGTCTGACACGTGAAAGGACCTGTTGTTTGCTCTCAGACATGGTTTCCCCCCATCCGGAATACTCACGAAAGATATTATCATAGCTATTGATGCTGTCCAGACCACAATGTTGGCAACGTCGCCCGAAAGGAAAATTCGCGTTGGCCGGTCTACTTGGCGTATTTGCTGTTCACCCCGGCACCCCGGCGGCCGGGCACGGCAGGCGCCGAGACAAATCCACAACCAGGGCGCAGGCCGCTCATCGGGTGTTTCCGGATTTGTGTGATCTGGCCTGAAGCTTTGTCGCTAGGCGCCGGTATCGTTATCATGGTCAGGCGCGGCCGGCATCATCGGAAGCCCCAGAACCTCGAAGACCTGGCCGATATCCAGACCGGCCTCGGAAAACGTCCGCAGCAGTTGAGGAAATGACAGATCGCCCCAGCCGATCGCGCAGTGTATAAGGTACGGGACCGCACTATGCGGTTCTATTCGTTGTAGGAACGTAGCGATTTCCGCCAGGCGCGCATAGGCTTCCTCACGCGACGACAGTTCCGCTGCCGGACTTGGCGGCTCGACTTCGGCCGGTACCGCGGACGCCGTCGCGCGCGGATTGTCCCGCCGCAGCCAGGCGAACGACTTTGGCTTGCGCTCTGTCAGAGCCAGCCGAGTGAAGTTCCGGATATCCTCGATGGCATCGGCAATCGCGCCGAGCCCCGGTGCCTCGCGGCCGCACAGTCTCTCCAGCGTCGCATTGAGTTCCGCAAGGGCGCCGGCGGCGGCATCCAGGCAGTCCGCATTATCTTGCCAGAACTCCGTCGCGGTGCGTTCTCGCACTTTGTTGAACGCCGCCATGCTCACGGCGCCGCCGGCTTCGGATCTTTCCACCGACTTGGGATCGCGTTGACGCAGCCCGTCCAGCAGCCGGGCGTTCGCATAGTCGGTCAAGGTGAAAAGTTCCTCGGCGCTGTTCGAAGACTGTACGACCGGCTGGTTTCGCAGCAAAGCGGGAAATCGGCTGTTCATCCATTCGAATGGTGCCAGCCGTTGCGAAAGATCGCCGTCATCGATGGCCGGATGGAGATCCGCCCAGAAACGCTGACAGAGCAATGCCAGCAAACGGAAGCCGGGCGCGACACCGGCAAAGCCGTGACGATGGACCAGCGATTCCGCCAGCCAGGCAGCAACCTGCAAATCCTTGCTGCGGGTGCGAAGCACGTCGGTGCAAAGCGCGCCCACTGCGGCCCAGTCGGCGCGCTTTATCTCGCGCGCCCAGATGCCCTGCGGCAAAAGCGCATTGTCCTCCCGGCGCGCCTCGCCAATCGCGCGAAAAACCGCGTCCAGACGCAAATCCAGCCCGGTGCCGCCCGGCCCGGCAAGCGGTCTCAACAAGGCATTGACATCGAGGATGCCGGATGGTGCGGGAATTGGAACCTCCGTCATTTCAGCGTCCGGGGCCTGCCCGGGGCACCGGATGACGCCGCCGGTGGCGCGGCTGCCGGGAAGTCCGGCAGCGATACCGGCTGTCGCTTGTCGGGCTGGCCAGGCGTGCGGATCGTCGCCGCAAGGCCGATCCGCATGAACAGGCGCGCCTCGGTCAACGTGGTGTCGCCGCCCGCGGCGGCGGCTGGATTTGGTTTCAGTCCCAGCGTAAGGCCGATCGTTTCGGGGCGCCGGTCCGATAGTTGCGCCATCACGCCGGGCGGCGGACGCAGCACGGCGATCATCCGCAGCAATGCCCAGGATCCGCGGTAGGCGTAAGACGCCGTTAGCCCGTTGACTTGTGGCGCCGGCTCACCTGTGCCGGACGGCATACCCGGCGCGTTCGCCGCCCAGCGCAGCCCGAGCGTAACCGTCTGGCCGGTGCTCCAGGCCGTGCTGTCTGCGGCCGAGAACGAAGACAGCCTTTGCTGGCCAAGTTGCAAGCTCGCCTCCGCGACCTGGTCGGCGCCGGGATCGCTGCCCGCGTTGGTGCGGAACGCCGGCGTGACATCGTACGTCAGCGGCGCATCCGGCGCGGGGTCGGCGAGCATCGGCGCCAGGGCAATCTGCACCGCTGCAAGCTGCTCCACGAACCGTGCCGCCCCGTTGCGGGCGTAGGCGGGGATCGCGGCCAGCCGGGTTTGCAAGCCGGCCAAATCCGGGCCAAAGCGATTGAAGATCCGTTTGACGTCACCCGGATCGGCGTCCGGAGCGGTGGCGTCGCCAAACGGGAATCGCCGGGCAAGGCTGCGGTTGAAAGCCGTGGCGAGGTCGCTGTACTGCTGGACGGCATCGCTGTACGTCACACCCCCGCAGCGTTTCGCCACAGCCGTCCGGATGGTGCCGAGTTGCTCCGCAAACCAGTCATTGCCGGCACCAGCCCCCTCCAATACCTGGCGGCAGTTGGTCAGATCGATCCGGTCCATGTCAGCCGAGATGAACTGCTCCAGGCGGCCGAGCGCGTTTGCCGGATCGCTGGCGTGATAGCGGTCCAGTGTCCTGATAATCCCCTGCCACCGGTCCCGGATCGCTTTGTCGCCCGGGCTGAGCAGCAAGCTCGTCTGTTCCAGATAGCCGGTCATCGGTGCGGCGTAATCGCGGGCGAGCGTTTCGACATAATCGCGCCGGGCCGGCAGGGTGCCCACCAGGTCCGGCAGCGTGGCGGCGCCGAAGGCCGGTGCGGCAAGCGGTGGACCGCCGGACCAGAACGACAGGCTGCGGTCGGCCAACTGATACGGATCGGCCGCCGCCAGGATGGCGTCGACCTGCCGCAACAGCCGGACCGCCTGAACCGCGAGAAGTTGGTCGACGCGGTTCGCCACGTTGATCTGTCCCGTCGCGCGCAGGGCGATCTCCACGTTCAGCAGGACCGGCCCGATTTCCTGAAAGCGGCCGATTTCATCCCGCAGGGCCGTGGTGCCGGAGGCGCGCGTGGCGAAGGTCCGGGTGCCGCTGCGTTGCATACTCCGTTGGACGGCCGAACTGAGGAGCCGGGTCAACTGTTCGCCGGCGGCAGCGGAAAGCTGCGTCCGGAAAAGCGCCGGCACTTCCGCGAGGGCCCCCGCGGCAAACACAAGATAGCTCTCGGAAACCTGTTGCAGGTCCTGAAGATCGGTTTGGCTCCAGACCAGCGGCAGGCCGCCCGCCGCGAGTGATGCGAAATCGGTTGCCGCCGGCGTCGTCGTTGCCGTCATCAGCGGCAACGCCAGGAAGGTGTTCAGCGTCTGGCTCACCGCCTGCATGGATGGCGAAAGCTGTAGCGACCCGACGTCCAAGGCCAGGATACGCGTGTCGCCGAACACGCTGGCGTTACGCAGGCGGTCCCGAGCCTCGGGCGCACATCGTGATGCCGCCGCGCTCAACTCATTGACAAGGTCCTGGCTGACCGGCGCCGTGTACGTGTCGCTTGGTGGCGTCGCCAGCGCTTTGAGGCTGTCAAGTATGCCGGCAATGGCGGGCGTGGACTGACCCGTGGCCAGCCAGGCGTTTTCGGGTAGCGTGACCTGCGCGCCCAACTGTCTGAGCGCGGCGTTCAGGCGCAGCAGCCGATCGGCCTGACCGGCTGCCGGGGTCACTCGATCCGCGCCGCTGGACGCCGCAACGACGTTGCTGACTTCGCGCGCTATGCCGCTCGATTGATAGGCCCCGGCAAGCGCGCGCGAGAACCGTCCCTTGATCGGATTGGCGAGGTTGGCGCGAACGATCGGCATGTCGAATTGCGGAAACGCAGCCCCCTTCACCGCCTCCAGATAAAGATCGCTGTTTGTGGTAAAGGCGTCAGGAAGCTGAACGGAGAGGGAAAACTCCAATAGCGACTTCAGGTCGGCGATCTGCGGGTTGACGGCCAGCCTGCGGTAGCGCCGTACCTGCTCCGGATACGCCTGAAGACGCTGGACGATTTGCTGCATGCGATCGACATCGTCCGCCGAGCCGCCCTTTGCGTCGCAGGTGACCGTGGCGGTCGCATCCGACGCGGACAGCAGAGCGGCGGACCCGCCGCTCAGTCCGCGACGAACCTCCCGGAATATGCCGTTCCCATAGGCCTCGCGGATTGCTTCCCTTAATGTCGCGTCCGCTCCGGTCAGGAAGGACAACGGCGCCCAAACGGTCTCGGTCCGGTCGGCGTTCGCTCTGCTCAGCTCCAGCAGCAGAATCCGCGTATCTTCGGCGGTTAGCCGCCGTTCCGCCGGCTGCGTGTCGGTCCGCCACCACGACGTGCTCGGTTCCGGGCGAAGCTGGTTGGCGATCGAGGTGATCGTGTCGAACGAGGGCCGCAAGGACGCGATCGCCTCGCGGCGGCTGCGGATCACGGCGATGCCGATGCAGGCGAAAACCAGCAACGCAGCAAGGGCCACCTGGGCGATCCGGATATGACGTTGCCGGCGCAGCGTGGCCCCGTAGGCCGGCTGGGCAAGCAGGTGCTCCGGGAAAATGCGGTCACGGAACAGGTTCCTGGCGAATGCATTCAGCTCCGGGCCGCCGTCGTTCTCCACCCGGCCGGTCAGGTAGAAGCCGCGGAACATGAAGGTTTCATAGTAGGCGCTGGGCCGCAGCATTGGCGCCAACAGAAGCGAAAGCGGCTTCTCCAGCATCTCGACGGCGTGTGGAAACAGCAGGATCTGCTCCGCTGTGCGGGTGTCGGTGGACCGCGCGAGCAATCGCGATTGCAGCGCCGAAAGGCGTGCGACCAGCGACTCCACCCCGTCGCGAATCCAATGGCGTTCGAACATGGTGGCTGGTTCGTACGGCACGGCCCAGCCGAGCGGTGCCTCCTGGAGCTGCATCGGCGACTTCGCCAGTGCCTTGAACGTCGCCGGGAACCCGGTCAGGGCCTCGCATCGGGTCAACAGGAGGTAAATCGGGACACGCCAACCGCCGGTCCGCTGTGCCGTCCAGATCAGTTGGCAGATCTGCTCGGCGGCAGCCGTGAGCTGATCGTCGGGCAGCCGGCCGGGTCCGCAAAGCTGGCCGGCTTCCAGCATGATCACCAGCCCGTCGAAGGGCCGATCCTCGCGGGCGGTCATCAGGCCTTCCAGCAACGCCATCCATCGCGCCGCGCAATGCTCCGCGTCGGGCAGCAGCCCGTCATCGAAGCTGACGATCGCGCCGTCATGGCTGACAGAGATGCGGATGTCGCCCTGGAACAAGTCCTTTTGCGCGCGCGCCAGGTCGCCGTCCCGCAGTTCCGGCACCAGGCGCTGCACGTCGGCGCTGGAGGCGCCAATCGCCACCAGCAGCGGGATGCTGTCGATGGTCCCGTGGCTGTCGCGCAGCGCGGCCAGGCGTGCGGCAGCGCGCCGCAAAACACCGATGGCGGTTTCCCGCGGCGGCGCCGGCCCGGCGGGCGTCGGACCAGCCGGCTGCGGGCCGGCGGGCGCCGCGCGCAACTGACGGATCGCGAGCACAGTCGTTACAACAAGAAGAATGGCGAGCAGCACCGCCAGGACCGGCAGCAGGCTGGTAAGCCAGGGCGGAGATGCAACCATGGCCTGGCTCATGGACGCAGCGATTGCAGGATCTCATTGGCCGAGGCGGCCTTGTCGACAAGGCTGCCGACGCCGTCCCACCAGACCGCCAGGCTGACGACGAGGTATCCCATCACAACACAGAGGATCGCCAGCGCCCATGGCCGCAGTTCCGGCAGCCGCGCCGATCGGCTGGAGGTCAACGCATCGGCCGCGCCGGCGGTCAGGCTATCGATGTCGACCGCCGCATCCGGCGGCATCCGAAATACCAGTTCGAACAGGCGGGCTTTTTGCCGTTCGATCTCGCCGCCATCGTCGATACCGTGGAAGCGCCCGCGAAAGCCGGTCTCGAGCGCCAGCAGGATGGTCATCGCCAACCCGTCCGTGTCGGGCCGTCGCCGCCGCGCGAGGTCTTCGATCGATTGGAAGATCCGGTCGCCTGCGATGCGGCTGCGGTAAAGCAGCACCTCCAGCGGCGTCTCGGACCATCCGTCCCGGCCGGGCCAGCTCAGGTCCTGCAGCAAGGCCGCGTCGGCGACCGCGGCACAGACATAACAGGGATCGACGTCCGGCGGCGTCGCGCCGCCAAGCGCCGGCATCGGGAGAACATTGCGCAGGCGCTGGCGCACGGCATGCAGAAGCTGATCCTCCAACGCACCGGCGGCCGCGCGCTTGCCGAGAACCGCGCCCCAATCGCTGTCTCTCAGCAGGCGCTTGATGGTGAACAGTTCCTGATAGAAGACGCGGTATCGCCGCAGCGCCGCCTCAACCTCCGCGGGCAGGACAAGCGACGGCATCACGCGGCTCCGCTTTCGGTCGCCGCCGGCAGAAACAGGCAAAGCTCCGCCGGTTCGGTTACGCCTTCCACGGCCATTTGGCTGATTTCGAGCGTGTCTCCCGCTGCGATCTGCCCGGCCTGGACAGTGACCCGGAACAGCAGCATGCCGGGCGGCGGCAGCATGTCGAGTTCCGGGGCGCTGCCGATCACGCTGCGTGCCGCCCCGGTTACTGCATTGGTGCGCAAGGCCGCGACACGCGATGCCGAACCGATGACCGCGGTATCGAACCACCCCCTGACCGATGCGACGTCCTGGCCTGGTCCCATTCTCGCACCGATCACCAGGCTCCGTTCGCGCAGATGATCCGGTTCCATCAGCAGCACAAAACGGTCTCGGTCCGGGTGACCGAACGGGATCGAGCGGTAGGGGGTACGCAGTTGCTGCAGGGCCTCGTCCAGGTAGGCGGCCACCCCCTGGAACGGGGTGAGCGGATCGGCATGCAGGTAGGCTCCCAGCGCCGGCAGCATTATGCGGCCGCCGACAGCGGACAGGTTCCCGGCGATGTCACATAACGCCAGGTACAGCTCGAAGGGATGGGTTGCCTCGGTCGCGAGCAGGACTTCCAGTCGCGGCAGCCCCTGCACGATCATCCGCAAGGTGGTGGCGCTTTCATTGGCAAGACCCGCCTGTCCTTCGGCCAGGGCGCCACCGAGCCGCAAGCTCCAGTCCGTCGCCTTGCCGCGAAGATCGGCCCGAATCCGGTTGCTGAGCTGAAACAGCAAGGAGTCAGGGTCGATGCGGAACCGCGGCGGCTCGTAATCGATGCGGGTGACGCGCTGCGCGCCGCATTCCAGCACGGCCAATGGCAGGCTGTCGAAGCGGGATGGGGGCCGCCGCAGCGGGCCATCGGTCACGTACAGGCTCAGGAGGGGGACGAGACGCGGAATGGAAATGCCGTTGTCGCCGGTGTTTTCGTCCGGCACGTCACTGTCTTCGATCTGGCGGAAGCGCTGCTGTCCGTCTGTCCGGACCGCGGAGGTATTCCGCGCGGCAACGGTCAGGTGGACCGTCACTTGCTTCGGAGCAGCCGCCGCCACGAACGGCATCAGGTCGAGTTCCAGTTTCGGCGCCGTCGGATCGGCATCGGCGGAATGCTGGACCAACAAGCCGTCGGGCATAACGGCCTCAAGCGCGGTGACGGAGAAGGTTCCGCCGACCAAGGCCGCCGGGTCGAGGGTGAACTGCCTGACGCCCCAGCAATAGGGCGCGGCCGCCAGCATCATGTAGCTTAGCTGAACCTGCTGCCGCAGATCGGCTTGCTGGAAATGCTGCGGCGAAAGCAGCATGCCCTCGTGCCAAAGTACCGAGGCGGGGATTGAACGTGCTTCCACCATAAGTTTCCCCCCAGTCTCAGTCAGAAACCCGATTTATCGTGACACAGTAAAGTCGTCTCTGCCCAGCGAAACGAGGATGCGGGAGACATTGGCCACCGATTGGCGGTGATCGCCCGGAGTAAGATAGCGGGCGAACAGCAACGTGCGGACGCGGTTGCAGTTGGGATTGAGCGGCACGTCGCGGGCAATCTGTCCCGGCGCAAGCTCGCGTGATCGTATCAGCAGTCCGCCGGGAAAATCCCGTTGCAACTGCGTGCGCCGGGCAAAATAGTCCGTGGCTGTCAGCACGCTGATTTGCTGCGCCGCGAGGGTGTCGGATATAAAGAGCACATCGACTGCGATCGCCGAGGTGTTGTTGGCGTCCGGGTCCGCAATGATCGTGGCGGAGCTCGGGCCCGGCGGCGCGAGACAGAGCCAACCGGGAGTCGAGCAGCCGCCAAGGAACGGAACGGAAATGCAGCAAAACCGCAAAAGGCCGGACAGCCCGAAATGATACCGGTCGTGGATGCCGGTCGGCCCGATTTGTGCAGTGCATCGGGGCCGTTTCACTACAAAGCACGAGGCTATCATGACGACGGTGTCTTTATGATCAGACCAGCCGCGCCGGTCCGTTTTAGTATGTCGGCAGCGGCTCCGGCGGCCGCGCCCCGGTCGGCAAAGCCGCCGATCTGGACGAGGTGCCAGGTCTGCTGGCCGCTGGGTCCGAGAGCGACTGTCGCGTCGTAGCCGTATCGCTTGAGGTCCGCCTGCATCCGGGCCGCGGTGGCCGCCTCCCGAAAAGCGCCGAGCTGAATAATATAGCCGCCGGCTGGCGTGGCCTTGGGTGCGGGAGATGCAGCCTCCGGCGCAGGCGACGTTTCGGCCGCAGCCGGCGAAATCTGAGGTGCCGGTCCCGCCGGTGGAGCGGAAGGAGCGGGCGCGTTGGCCGCGATCGGGGAAGAGACGCCCGGTGTCGGCGCGTCCGGCTGCGGCTGGGCCGGTAACGCGGCCGGGAGCGGAGCCGGTGCCGGGGCATTGGCCGCCGCCGCATCGACCGCCGGGGGCGGAGGCGAAGGAACCTCCGGACTCTTCGCAGGTGACGCTGCTGCCTGCGCAGAATACGGCGGCACTGCCGGCGTGTCCGGCGAGGTGCTCGCCAACCAGAGGGTCGTCACAACGCCAAGCGCGAACGCCATGAGGTTGGCCAGGAGGATCAGAAAAACGGCCTGCATTTAACACTTGACGTCAATGACAGCGCAATTTCGACCGGAACATCGGCGCGCCGCTTCAGCGGACGATGAGGCCATCGCCCTGTTATTCCGGGGGTGCATCTATTGAACCATGACGGTAAATTGACCAGGCATGACGACCTGAATGATGCCTCCCCACATGCACATCAGCTTACAGGTGGTGTCGGCGGCCGGCATGTTGCCGATCAGAACGGTCGGAGCACCGGGAATCCACGGCGATGTCGTTGCTGGAATGCAAGGCATCGGGGTCAATACTCCGAGCGCGGCTGCCGTAGCACTGGCCACGGTCGGGTTGGCAAGACTGGAACACACCCCGAAAGGCGCAATGTTGACGATCGGAATGTTGTCCATAATGTTGGCCGCCGGCATATTGCTCGCCAGCACCCGATTTTTCGGCAACACCAGAAGCGACGCCGGCGCGGCGCCGAAGCTGCACTGTAGCAATGACCCGTTGGTAAGATTAGACGGCATGCTCGCCTCTCGGTGCATCTTTGGGCCGATGGCGGACGTTGTAAAGCAGGAATACGGTCGGAACTAACGAAATGACCTCCTGATACGCGCGAGACGGTCTGGAACCGGGGGACTTACACCGCTTTGTGAAACGGACGCCGCGCCCACCGCCCGGCGTTGCCAAGGTCCCGGGTGAAGGTTCCGTTGACGATCATGATGCGGCGGCCGTTCGAGCTTGCACCGCGTGTCCGTGAGCTTAGGCGACGCCCAAGAACTACCGCTTCAAGTGGCAAGGTCCCCAAAACCGTCATGGCCCTCCCCCGGCTTTGTCCGGGGGATCTCCGGGCCACCTATAGCCGCACGTGCCGCGACAGATGGCCCGAACAAGCCGGGCCATGACGAAACAAAGTCTGACGGTGATCAAACGGCGCAGTAAGCTGAACCGGAAACTGGAGAGCGCCAACGCCTGGTGTCTCGACCTTAGCGGCGCAATCTTAAAGAGAGCCGACTTGATAGATGCGCATCTTGAGAAAGCCGTCTTCACGGAGGCGCATCTTGAAGGAGCCGTGCTGCGCGGCGCACATCTAAAAAGAGCCCGCTTCTTGAATGCACATCTGGAACAAGCCGACCTCAGGACAGCAGATCTCGAAGAGGCCGATCTCCGGGAAGCCAACCTTGAAGACGCCAATCTCTGGAACGCGAATCTCAAATGGGCCTGCCTCCGGCGGGCGCATTTTAGACGAGCCAACCTTTGGAGCGCAGATCTTACCAGGGCCGATCCCGGGGAGGCGAATTTCGAAGAGGCCACGCTTTGGGATGCGCAGCTCGCAGGACTCAATCTCGTCGTTACGCACGGTTTGTCGGAGGCAGGTCTCCGCAGCACCCATGGCGACGCGACAACGCTGCTGCCCCCTGAGTTGCCCCGGCCGAGGCAATGGCCAGCCGAAGCAACAGGCATCGGCCCCGCACCGCCGGACCGATTAGCGGATCCGGCTACATAATGCGGAGATATGGCGAGCCGGCGCCGGCCCGAGTTTAGTCGCCTGTCGAAACCTGGCTCAGCGACACGGCTTCCTTGAGTTCCTTCGCCGGCCGGAACACGATCATCCTGGCCGCTGCGAACTGGATGGAGTCGCCCGCTGCCGGATGGCCTACGCGGCAGGAGTGCCGGTCTTTGGCTGGCGGCATGACAATACCCTTGGAAAGGGGCGCAGTACATGAAAGGCGTGGCGATCGGCATCGATCTCGGCACATCCGGCATCCGGGCGGCGCTCGTCGATGCGCGGCGCGACGTCGTGGCGATGAGCCGGGCGCCGATCGGCGCCGCGGAACGGAGCAGCCCGGAGGCATGGTGGCGCGCCCTGCGGGAGGCTGTCGGCGCGCTGGCACGCGAGGCCAGCCTGGTCGATGTTGAAAGCATCGCCGTCGACGGCACCAGCGGCACGATCCTTCCGGTTGATGCCGCCGGTAGTCCGCTCGCGCCTGCGAGCCTCTATAACGCCCGGGCTGACCCCGCCGACGTGGCGCGCGTGGCGCGGGTCGCGCCGCCCGGCAGCGCCGCGCGAGGGGCCTCGTCGCCATTGGCCCGCGCCCTGGCCTGGCGGAACCTGAAGGGCTTTGCGCATCTGCAGCATGAGGCGGACTGGCTCGCCGGCCGGCTATGCGGCCGGTTCGGCCGGAGCGACTGGAACAACGCCCTGAAGACCGGGTACGACCCGGCGATCCCCGGATGGCCTGCGTGGCTGCATGCGCTGGACCTGGATCCGCCAGTGCTGCCCGAGGTGGGGCCCCCGGGACAGCCGATCGGCCGGATTTCCTCGCCGGTGGCAAGGATGCTCGATTTTCCGGCCACTGTCGGGATCGTTGCCGGCACCACCGATGGATGCGCTGCGTTCCTGGCAACCGGGGCGGCTGAGGAGGGCGATGGGGTCACGTCACTCGGCACCACATTGACGCTGAAGATGCTGTCGCCGCGTCCGGTCCTGGCGCCGGACTATGGCATCTACAGCCATCGGATCGGCTCGCTTTGGCTGCCGGGCGGGGCATCGAACACCGGCGGCGGGGCGCTGGCCAAATATTTCTCGCCGGAACAGCTTGCAGCTTTAAGCGCCCGGATCGATCCGTCCATCGAGTCGGGCTTGGATTTCTACCCGCTGCCGTCCGCGGGAGAGCGCTTTCCCATCGCCGATCCCGCGTTGCCGCCGCGGGAGACGCCGCGGCCGGCGGACGATGCGGTGTTTCTGCACGGGATGCTGGAGAGCATCGCGCGGATCGAGGCGGCGGGGTATCGGCGCCTTGCCGATCTTGGGGCACCGCGTGTCAGAAGGGTGTTCACGGTTGGAGGTGGGGCAAGTAACCCGGCGTGGGCGGCCATTCGCGCTCGGGTGCTTGGCGAAATGGTGCCGGGCGTGGAACTTTGGGCACCGAGGGCGTTTGAAGCCGCCGTCGGGACAGCGGGACTGGCCCTGGCATGATACGGCGATGCGCGCCTCCGGGACTCGACCATGCGCAAATAGTCCGAGCAAAAGTTCACGCAGCGCTTTCATTTGGGGGTGGTCACGTGCGTACCGTCATAGAACCGTTTCGGATCAAAATGACCGAGGCGTTGCCGATTACGACAGAACGCCACCGGGCAGCGAGCCTGGAGCGCGCCCGATACAACGTCTTCCTGTTGGGCGCTGAGGATATCACGATCGATTTGCTGACCGATTCGGGCACCGGCGCAATGTCGGCGCAGCAATGGGCGGCACTGATGCAGGGCGATGAGACCTATGCAGGGAGCTTGTCGTGGCAGCGATTTGACAGGACGGTTCGCGATATCACCGGGCTGAAGCATGTATTTCCTGTGCATCAGGGCAGAGCAGCCGAACGCATTCTCGCCACCACCCGGCTGAAACCCGGTGACGTGATTCCAAGCAACAGTCACTTCGATACCACCCGGGCCAATATCGAATATGTTGGCGCTCATGCGGAAGACCTGCTCACACCCGACGGTCTCGATCTCTACGCCGAAACGCCGTTCAAAGGGAATATGGATATCGGAAAGCTTGAGCGGCTGATTGAGGAAAACGGTGCAGAACGAATTCCGTACTGCATGATCACTGTCACCAACAATACCAGCGGAGGTCAGCCCGTCTCAATGAGCAACCTCAAGGCGGTGAAGCAGGTCACGGCCACACATGGCATTCCGTTGATTATAGACTGCTGCCGGTTTGCCGAGAACGCCTATTTCATCAAGGAATACGAACCGGCCTACAAACGTAAATCCTTGGCCGCGATCGCGCAGGAAATGTTCGCGTTGGCCGATGGTGCCGTCATGAGCGCCAAGAAAGACGGGCTGGCCAATATCGGCGGTTTCTTCGCCTGCAACGACGACGGCTGGGCCGATGACTTTCGCAACCTGCTGATCCTTTCCGAGGGGTTCCCTACGTATGGAGGCCTTGCGGGGCGCGACCTTGAAATCATCGCGGTCGGACTGAGGGAAGCGCTCGAATATGACTACCAGCGTTACCGCCACGCGACCGTCGAATACATGGCTTCACGCCTGATCAAGGCCGGCATTCCGATCGTCCGCCCGGCCGGAGGCCATGCGGTATTCCTGGATGCCGGAGCGTTCTGCTCACACCTCAAGCCGGCGCAATTTCCCGGCATAGGGCTGGTGAACGGGCTGTATCTTGAGGGCGGTGTCCGCGCGGTGGAATTGGGCAGCGCCATGTTCGGGCGTAGAAATGCAACGACGGGGCAGGAGACTCCGGCTCCGCGTGAGCTGGTGCGCCTTGCCTTTCCCCGGCGTGTCTATACGCAAAGCCACTTCGACTATGTGATCGAAGTCCTGAACCATCTTTGGGTCCACCGCACGGACATCCCGCCATACACGATCATCAGCCAGGCGCCGTTCCTCCGCCATTTCACGGCGCATTATGCGTTGGCGCGTGAATGATCTGATCGTTGCGCTTTGCGTACTGTCCGGGCGGCGCCGCGTCGGCAGCCGAACCGCGAAGCAACGAATCCGTTCCGGCACCGGACGATACCGCCGTCGGTCGGGAGTGCCCTGCCCCGCTCACAGGTGAACGGTAACGCTCACGAAAGCCCGCCGCTCTATCGGCGGTCCGGCCGAGACCAGCATATGCGACGTGTTGAACTGCAGCAGCGAAAGCGCAACCGTGATATTGTCCGTCAGGCGGTAGCCGGCGCGCGCGTCGGCCAGCAGGTAGTTGCCGACGACGATGGGCTGAAGCGTGACGTCCGCGGGATTGGCGCGATAGTCCAGGAACCAGGACTGCCAGCGGGTTTGCAGGTCGAACTCCCACTTCCCGACGCTGTATCCCCCGCACAGTACGATCGCATGGGTTGGCGTGCCCTGCTGGAAGTTCTGCGGGCTGTAGATGCCGTTCTGATTGATCGCGAGATGGTCCCAAATCTTGATGAAGGAGTAGCTCGCGTTCCAGCGCCAGCCGGATGCGTCATGCCCGCGTATGCCAATCTCCGAACCGATGGCGGAGCTGTAGCCGGCGTTCTGCGCCAGGGCGCGCTGCTCCTCCACCCCATCCATCAGCACCCCGTCGCCGGCGGCCGTTGTTTCATAGGGGTTGATCAGGATCTCGTTGGTGCGCTGTGCCCAGACCGCCGTGCGCAGGGTCGATTGCAGCGCCGGCAGGGAGCGGTCCCAATCCACCTCGACGTTGTTGATGATCGCGGCGCTGACGCCCGGATTGCCGAGGAACAAATAGCCCTGCCCGTCCGGCCCGGGGGGCTGACGGTCCTGCAATCCCAGGTCGTAGATGCTGGGAAGTTGAAGGCCGCGCGCCGCGAGGAAGCGCAGCGTGTCCTGGTCTGTCACCTTCCAGACCAGCCCGGTGTTGAAACTGGGCTGGTTGATCGTCCGGTCGTTGTAGGCGGATGAGGGGTAGCCGACGACCGGCACCAGGGCGCCGGTCTGATTGAGCGCGAAATGGTCGAACCGGACGGCGTTGGTCAGCGACACCGACGGGCTGATCTGCCAGTCCCACATCGTGCTGCCGGAATACACCTGATAGCCGACCTTGCCGGCCAGAACGGCGTCGGAGGTGGCGGCATTGTTGCGGTAGTCCAGGCCGAAACGGACTGTATTGTCGGCGTTCAGCTTGACCAGGTCGTTCGCCTGCACGACGTAGACCGTGTCGTTGATGTTTTCCCACTCGCTGGCGCCGTTGTAGACGTACAGCAGCTCGTTTCTGTAGACGCTCAAACCGAGCAGGCCGATGGAGGTGTCGGCGGAAGCGCCGAGGCGCGCCCAGTTGGTGCGCTCGTAGTCGGTGCCGTAATAGGGCGAGGACGTCGCCTCCCAGATGCGGGTGTCCACCGCCGCGCCGAAGGCATAGACCTGCACGTTGGATGATGCCTGCCCGCGGGCGTCGAAACTGATCGCTTCGCGCCCGGGCGGCGAGCGGTAGGGCACGTCCCCCGGCGCCACGTCGGTGCCCTTGAACTCCTGCGCCTGGAACCCGTCGCCGGCCAGACGGATGCCGCCGACATCCGCTATCTGCCCGGTGGCCGCCGCCGACAGCGAGATATAGTGCTGTGTGCCGCCTCGCAGCGTGGCCGTGTTCAGGCTGTCGCGCGACGGATCGTAGGTGATGATGTTGATCACGCCGGACACGGCATTGAAGCCGTACAGCGCGGTGTTGGGGCCCTTGATGATCTCGATCTGGCGGATTTCCGCGAGTTGGACCGGGATCGTGTACCACTGCGTGCGGCCGAGGTCGTCCAGATAGACCTGCTGGCCGTTCAGCAGCACCAGCAGCCGAGGGTTGCTGGTTTCGTTGTAGCCGCGGATGCCGACATCGGCCGCGGCGTAGCCGTAGCGTCGCACATCCACACCGGCGACGAACTGGAGGATGTCCGGAATGTTGTCGGCGCCGGACCGGCGGATGTCGTCGGCGGTGATGATCTCCATGTTCGCCGGCACGTCGGACATGCGCTGCGGCTTGCCGGTGGCCGATGTCGTCACCGGCTCCCCGAACAGTTGCTCGAAGCCGCTGTAATCGACGGATTGGGCGCGCGCCGCGGCGGGCAGCAGGCAGACAAGGATCGCCAGCGGCAGGCGGCACCTTATGGACCGGCGCATCCTACTTCTCCCGGACCAGCATGCGAAATGCCTGCAGGAACCGCACGCCGCAGCGTTCCGCCGCGCCGCGGTCGATGATGATCTTGACCGTCGGCTCGCTGGAGAACCCGACGACGCAGGCGCCCGCCTGGACGCAGCCGATATCGGTGGAGATCGTCGGGACATGCAGCCGCTGGGCCGCGCCGGCCACCAGATCCATGGTCGCCGTCAGCCCCCCGGTCACATACAGCGCCTGGACGCCGGTCACGTCGGAGACCTGCGCGACCGGCACCAGCCGCGACCGCAACAGAATCCGGCCCGCCTGCATATCGTCGCCAATAACCGCCTGAATCAGCTCCGCTTCTCGCCGGGATGCCGGATCGGCAGGCGCGAAGACGATGCCCACGACCGCGACTCCGCTGATGCCGTCGCCGACATAGCCCAGGGTGCGGCCGAGGACCTGCCCGTCCTTGGGACTGAACTCCGCCCCGGATGACGTGTTGGCCAGGAACGCAGCCAACAGCGAGACGAGCGCCGCGACGCCGGGTCGCCGCCTGAACCAGCCCGCGAACCTCCGGCCGGCGGGCGGCGTGGCGTGGTCTCGGGCGCCCCTGGGGACGCGGATTGGCCAAGGGCCGGGCAAGAGGTCGTCCTCATGCGGTTGAACGTGCCTTGCCTCTAGCCTGGAAAGTCCTAACGCGAGGTTAATGGGGTGACGAAAACCTTTGGTTGTGCGTAAGGCGGTAAATAAACGTGCGCGAAGGCGCGGCGATGTGCCCCCGGTCAACACTTTATTAACCTTGCCACAGCATAACCGTCGCGGGTCAGGGCAAGGAGCTTGAGGCAGTGGCGCCGCAGGACAGTGACGTTGCCGCTCGCGGCAAGGGGCAGACGCGCGGCCGTCGCAGACAATGGCGTGCCAAACTGTTTCGCCCGTTGGGCGTCGCCAGGCTGTCGAACTGGCCATTCGCGCTGAAGATGGCGTTCTGCCCGCTGCTGGCCGCGGTCGCGCTGATCGGGATGGGCTTGCACGGGATCGTCGCGGCGGACGAACAGGCGGCGCTGATCCGAGCGGTCGTTCGCGACGACCTCGCCACCGCCATGGGGCTGTCGGCGAGTGCCACCGAACTTCAGGAGATCAACAGCAGCCTGTATCGGCTGACCACCTTGCAGGCCAGCCGCTCCTCCAACCTCGATGTCAGGACCGGCATCGACGGGCTCGTCGGCCGCACCGCGAGGCTGGCGGGCGCGCTGGACGCCAGGGCCGCTGCTGCCACCGGCGCCGATCGGCTGGAGCTTGTGGACGTTGCCGCCAAGGTGCGGGTCTACCGCGACGCGATCGACGTGTTCGGCTCCATGCTGGAGATCGACTTCGCCAGCGCGGTCGAATTCTTCCGGCCGTTCGACCGCAATGCCTCCGAGGTGCTTAGTCTTATAAACGCGATCACCGACCGCTCGGTCCGCGACGCCACCAGCCGCGCCCGTGCATCAGCCCTGATCGCCGAACGCATCCGCCAGTCGCTGGCTGCGGCGTCCATGGTGGCCACCCTGGTGCTGTTCGGCACGGCGTGGTTGCTCACCCGCGCCACCGTCCGCTCGGTCAGGCGGATCGCCGCGGCGACCGAAAACGTCGCCCGCGGCGGCGCGCAGGTCGATGTCGAGGCGCTGGAGCGGCGCGACGAACTGGGCACCATCGTGCGCTCGCTGGCGGTGTTCCAGGCCAACGTGTCGCAGATTGCCTTCCTCGCCCACCACGACCCGCTGACCCGGCTGCCGAACCGGGTGCTGTTCCACGACCGCATCCAGCAGGCCCTGGCGCGGGTGGACCGAGGCCACGGGTTCGCGGTGCTCTGCCTGGACCTCGACCGCTTCAAGATGGTGAACGATACGCTGGGCCATCCCATCGGAGACGGGCTGCTGCGCCAGGTCGCGGAGCGCCTTCAGGCCTGCGTGCGGGAGGGCGATTCGGTGGCCCGCCTCGGCGGCGACGAGTTCGCCGTGATCCTGCTCAACCTGGACGATCCGGCCGCCGTGGACGCCCTGGCGACGCGGATCATCGAGGTCCTCAGCACCGGGTATGAGATCGAAGGGCACCAGATCAGCATCGGCACCAGCATCGGCATGGCGCTCTCCCCGGCCGATGGCACCGCTCCGTATGAGCTGCTGAAGAAGGCCGACACGGCGCTGTACGGCGCCAAGGCGAACGGCCGGGGCACCGCCTGCTTCTACGAAGACGCCATGAACGCCGCCCTGCAATCCCGCCGCGAGCTGGAGGTCGGCCTTCGCCAGGCGCTGGCGCGGGATGAGTTCCAGATGAACTACCAGCCTTTGGTGGATGCCCGTTCCCACCGCGTGTGCGGCTTCGAGGCCCTGATTCGCTGGCACCACCCCGAAAAGGGCGTCATTCCGCCGGACGCTTTCATCCCGATCGCGGAATCCTCCGGGCTGATCACGGCGATCGGGGAGTGGGTGCTGCGGCGGTCCTGCATGGATGCCGCGACCTGGCCGGGCGACGTCAAAGTCGCCGTCAACCTCTCGCCCTCGCAGTTCAAGGATCGGAATTTGGTGCCCAACGTCCGCGCCGCCCTGGCCGCCAGCGGCCTGTCGCCGCACCGGCTGGAACTGGAGATCACCGAATCCGTCCTGCTGACGGACAGCCACCTGACCCTGGCGATCCTGCACGAGATCAAGTCGCTGGGTGTGCAGATCTCCATGGATGACTTCGGCACCGGCTATTCGTCGCTGAGTTACCTGCGCAGCTTTCCGTTCGACAAGGTCAAGATCGACCGCAGCTTCATCAAGGACCTGCCGAACGACAAGAACGCGATGGCGATCGTGCGCGCGATCGTCGGGCTGAGTGTGACGTTCGGGATGTCGGTCACCGCCGAGGGCGTGGAAACCGATGAGCAGGCGGTGCAACTGGCCCTGGAGGAGTGCGATCAGCTCCAGGGCTTCCTGTTCAGCAAGCCGATCCCGGCCGCGGGCGTGCACGACCTGATCGAAACCCTGTCGCCGGTCGCGGCCCGGTAATCGCGGCACACCGGGCACGGATGATCCGGCAAATTTTGCCCCGGCGGCAGAAGCTGCCGGGACCGCGGCGGCGAATTGTGCGGGAAAACAAGCATCTCGGCCCTGGCATCGGCGTTGCTTTGATGCGGCGTGGACCCTCAACCAGGGAGATGAACATGTCGATCAACGGCATTTCGGGGCTGAGCGCGGTCAATCATGCAGCGCAGACCCGGACGTATGCCTCCGGACAAACCCCGGCGGACCCGTCCGCCGCCTCACCGCCGCCCGCCGCGGCCACGCCGGGAACGGGCACGGAAGCGGCGGCCGGCACCGGTACGGTCGGGGCGCTGTCTCCCTCGGTGCTGGCCGCGCTGATGGGACAGGACGTGAACCTGACCGCCGGGTCCTTCGGCGGGGGTTGACAGTGCGTTTGCCGTTGGACTGAGACGCGGTCCCGACTGACCATCGCGATGATTGTTATTGGGCGAATCCCGGTTCGGCCGCTAGTCCGGTTCCGAAGGGATTCGTGATGTCTGCGATCAAAGCGAGGGGCCGCGGATTGATGCCGGCAGCACTGGCTGCGGCTGCGTTCTGTCTGGTGACCGACGATGCCGCGGCTCAGACGCTGCAGGCGCCTGTCATTACCAATACGTATCGGACGGTGAACCTGAATTATGTGTATGCAGCCGATCTCGGGTTCGGCGGGTATTCGTTGGCGGGGTTGACGGCCAGCGTTTACACCTTGCCGCTCGGCTACACGCTGCCCGGGACTTTCCTTGACGGCTGGAAACTGAGGCTGATGCTTCCCGTCCAGGGCGGCTTCTACAACTTCCACGCCACCGACGTGACCGGCCGGAAGATCTCCATCTCCCAGCAGTCGCTGTCGGTGGTGCCGGGAGCGGAACTGCAGATCCCCGTCGGCCCGCGCTCCGTGCTGACGCCGTTCGCCCAGTTCGGCATTTCCCAAGGCTTCGGCCAGGATATCGGCAATCCCTATTCCTGGATCTACCTGACCGGCGTGCGCGCGCTGACCCAATGGCACGATGGCGAGACCACCTTCTCGCTCGGCAACGCCGTGGTGTTTGCCGGGGACAACACGGTCGGGCCGGGATTCAACGAGCACTACGTTTCGCTGCAAATCGGCGGCGAGGTGCGGCATCCGCTCGGCTTCACCGTCGGCCGCATCGCACCGGACATCGGGCTTTACCTTGTGGAATACTACTACCCGTCGCCGTTGCAGTTCAGCCGTTTCCTCAAGCCGCCGCTGGACGTGTCCGACCAGTTCGAGATCGGATTCAATATCGGCTCGGCCAAACCGTTCGAACTGCTTGGGTGGTCCAATCCGCGCATCGGCGTCGGCTATGTATTCGGTGGCGGGCTGGATGTGTGGCACGTCAATTTCGGCTTCCAGTTCTGACGCGCGGCCGAACACGACAGCGCGTGCGGTCGCATGCGTGTCTGGCATCGATCGATCATCGCACTACCTGTCGGCTTCGACGCAACGGCGGGAAGGAGAGATCGCGGTGAGTGCAACGCAAGCAGGCAGCAAGCCATTCCTGAGCGACGTGCAGACGTTGCGCGACCGCGCGCGGCAGAATCTGTCCGAGGGCGTCGTTACGGAAAGCTATCGCGGCGACGTCAACAAGACGATCGAGATCCTGCAATCGGTCCTGGCCACCGAAATCGTCTGCGTGCTGCGCTACACGATGCATGCCGTCACCGCGACGGGGATCTCCAGCGAGGCGATCAAGGCTGAATTCGCCGAGCACGCAAAGGAAGAGCAGGAGCACATGATGGCGGTCGCCGAGCGAATCGACCAGCTTGGCGGCACGCCGAATTTCAATCCGGAAGGCCTCGCGACTCGCTCCGCCTCGCAATACGCCGAGGGCGAGAACCTGATCGACATGATCCGCGAGAACCTGATCGCGGAGCGGATCGCGGTGGAACATTACCGGGAGCTGATCCGCTATTTCGGCGACGACGACCCGGCGACCCGGGTAATGTTACAAGGAATCCTGTCGGTCGAGGAAGAGCATGCGTCCGACATGCTGGATCTGCTGGAGGCGCACGAGGGACGCTGAAGCCAAATGGCAGCGTCCCATTAACCGGTTGTTAAAGTCCCTCCGCCATACTCTCCGGCCGCGGGTCCTCTTCGGGATTCGCTTCTCAACCCGGAGCCACGCCTTCGATGAATGCCCATCCGGACCCGCACGTGACGGCCAAGCGGCAAATCCTGGTGGGCCTTTCCCATGCTTTGGCGGCACTTTCCGAGCGCATGCGGTCGCAGCAGGCTGCGGCGGTCAAGATCACGCTGCTGGCCGTCCGCGCGGAGTCGATCGCGGAGCGTTCCCGGGAACTCAGCCACGCGGGGGGCGAGGCGTTCCGCCGGGACAGCGAGGCTCTGGTCCGCGACATCAAGACGTTCGCGGCCGACGTCGCCAATGCCGCCAAGCGGGCCGGAGAAGAGGCGCTGCTTGGCCGCGAAGTCGCCCGCGCTATCGCCGCGCATTCCGAGGATGTCGCGGACCTGGCTCAAGATATCGATATCCTGCCGGATGCCGCCGCGGTTCGGGCTCGTCTGCGGCCACTGTCCGAGACCCTGGCCATGCTGCCTGAACGCCTCAAGGCAAACGCGGCAACCGTCCGGTCGGTCAACGCGCTCTCGACTCTCGCCGCCGGCCTGGCGGAGCGCAGCAACGTCATTACCGGCGGCGGCCTCGCCGCCAGCCGGGAGGCGGTGGCGCTGTCCCGCGACCTGCGGCACTTCGCGGAAGAGGCAACCGCGATATCGCTGGAGATGACGAGAGGCGCAGCGATGGCCGTCCAGGCGATCGACACGATGGCGGAGAAGACGGTGGGGCTTTCGCTCGGTCAGCCGGTGTCGGACCAGGCGATGTCGGCGGATGCCAAAATGGCGGCGCTGGTGCGGGACGCACCCCGAATCGACGAGGTCTGGGTCAAGGCGGCGGCAAAGCGCGACCCGGCCCGGATCCGCGGATCAACGGTCTGGGGTACACCGGCGGGCGCGAAAAAGTAGCTCAGGCCCTGCCCGGCCAGAATCCGCGGGTTCCCGGCGGCGTGGCGAAACCCGAGCCCAGCGAACCGAACGCACCGGACACCGAGGCCAGCCTCGCGTCCCATTCCTGGTTTATCGGCTGGTTCTCGGCCAGCGCGTGGAAGCGCACCATCATCATGATCAGGAACAACGGCTTGATGAACGCGGACCGCAGCGTCGCGGCGAGCAGGATCGCGATCAGCACGGTGACGACACCGCCGCTTTGGCGCACCGCGTGCGGCAGCATCACCGTGACAAGGCCGGCGGGGGCAAGCAGCAAAAGGAACAGCACGAAGCTTAAAATCTTCTCCTGCACCACAATCCAGGCGGACGTGATCAGTATCGGCCTGGCGTTCTGTGCGTAGTAGACAAGACCTTCCCGCGCCCCGATCCACGGGTCACCGTCGCCGCGGGCGATGTTGTAGGACAGGATCACCTTGTCCAGGTAGCGGGTCGCCGAACGCAGGACGATCGCGGCGAGGTTGGACAGGCTCTCCAGCCCCGGAATCGGAATCATCTGGTCGAGCCAGTCCAGGGTGTTGTGGAATGCATTGAGGATGCCGCGCACCAGCATGTTCATGCCGAACAGGGCGTTCACCTCGCCGAACCGGCGGGTCACCACGCCTTTGCCATAGGCCAGCATCGACTCGCTGCCATTGCCGACCTGCCCGCGCGTGATCAACTCGGTCAGGACGGCGACATGGCCGCATGCCAGCAGATGCAGCGCGTAGCGCAGGACCGCGCCCCAGAACCAGCCGACGCCGACGACGCATACGATCAGCCAGACCACGCCGAACGCCTGCGCGACGTGGGTCGAAAGCCAGGCGGCGCCACCGAACGCCACCACGATCCAGATGATGCAGGCAACCGACCAGGCCATCAGGATGCCGAACCGGGCGAGCGCATAGGGCAGGCTTCGCATCAGCAGCCCGAACGCGGTGCCGAGGCCGTGGTCCCGCACGACCAGGCCATAGGCATGGCGCACCGGTGCCGGGGCTTGCGTCCAGGCGCTCGGGTTAGGCACGAAACCGGTATTTTCGCCCGACATGGAGACGATCCTGCTTTAAGTGCGGGCGATCATGATTAGCTGGGCGCGACAGGTGCAAATCACAAACCAGAACGGGGCGGCATCGACAGAAACGCCTCACGGCGCGGCCTGACCATGACACCCGTCCGAAGCGCCTGCGGCGAGAGGTGGCCCGGAGGAGACGGGCCATGACGGAGAGGGCTTTTACTCGATCGCCGACGAAGACTTGGCCAGTTCCCGCAACACGAACTTCTGGATCTTCCCAGTCGACGTCTTCGGGATCTCCCGGAACACGAACGTCTTCGGCACCTTGAACCGGGCCATGTGCTCGCGGCAGAAATCGCGCAGCTCATCCGCGGTAGCGGTCGCGCCAACCTTCAGCTCGATGAACGCGCAGGGCGTCTCGCCCCATTTTTCGTCCGGCTGCGCCACCACCGCGGCGCTGAGAACGGCCGGATGGCGGTACAGCGTGTCCTCGACCTCAATGGATGAGATGTTCTCGCCGCCGGAGATGATGATGTCCTTCGAGCGGTCGCGGATCTTGGCATATCCGTCCGGCTGCATCACCGCGAGGTCGCCGGTGTGGAACCAGCCCCCCTCGAACGCCTTGTCGGTGGCGGACGGGTTCTTCAGGTAGCCCTTCATCGTGATGTTGCCGCGGAACATGATCTCGCCCATGGTTTCGCCGTCCCACGGCACGGATTCCATCGTTTCGGGGTTCAGCACCGCCATCGCCTCCTGCAACGGCGTCCGCACGCCCTGCCGTCCGTTGCGCTCCGCCTTCCGGTCAATCGGCAGGAACGCCCAGGATTCGTGCTTCGAGCAGACGCTGGCCGGCCCGTACACCTCAGTCAGCCCGTACACATGGGTCAGTTCGATACCGATCTGATCAGCGCCCTCGATGATCGCCGCGGGGGGCGCCGCGCCGGCGACCTGCCCGGCAATGCGGTGAGTAATCTCCTCCCGCTGCTCCTTCGGCGCGTTGATCAGCATGGCGTAGACGATCGGCGCGCCGCACATATGCGTCACCTCATGGTCGCGGATCGCGTCGAGCACCGATTTCGCGTCGATCCGCCGCAGGCAGACATTGATCCCGGCCCGCTCCGCCACCGACCAGGGGAAACACCAGCCGTTGCAGTGAAACATCGGCAGCGTCCAGAGATACACCGCGTGCTGCTGCATCCCCCAGTTCAGGATGTTGCTGATCGCGTTCAGATGCGCGCCGCGATGGTGGTAGACCACGCCCTTCGGGTCGCCCGTGGTGCCGGACGTATAGTTCAGCGCGATGGCGTCCCACTCGTCGGCCGGGTTCTGCCAGGCGTAGTCCGGGTCGCCTTCGGCCAGGAACGCCTCATACGTCGTCTCCCCCAGCAGCTTGCCGCCGGTCCATTCGGGGTCGTCGATGTCGATCACCAGCGGCTTCGTCTCCAGCAGCGCCAGCGCCTCTTCGATGACCGGGGAGAATTCCCGGTCGGTGATCAGCGCCTTCGCCTCCCCGTGCCTCAGCATGAACGCGATGGTGTGGGCGTCGAGGCGGGTGTTCAGCGTGTTCAGCACCGCGCCGCACATCGGGATGCCGAATGCCGCTTCGACCATCGGCGGGGTATTCGGCACCATCACCGCGACGGTGTCATTCTTGCCGATACCGCGCAGCGACAGCGCCGAGGCCAACCGGCGGGAGCGCGCGTAGGTCTGCTTCCAGGTAAAGCGCACATCGCCATGGATGACGGACAGCTTGTCCGGATAGACGTATGCTGCCCGCTCGATAAAGGTCAGCGGCGTCAGAGGCGCGTAATTCGCCTGATTTTTCGGCAGTTCGTCGTACGGGCTGGTCATGGCGGCGTTTCCCCTGGCGCGCGGCCCGGCGGGCCTGATTATGAAACCGCATTCATAATCCGCTGCCGGGGTGCTCGCAATCGGCGCGCACGAGTTCGTTATGCCGAGGGAACAGCCCCGCGCTTCCGCCGGGGCGGCGGGGCCGGAAGGTCCAATTGCGCAACCGCCGCCGGTTCCTTCCGGTCAAAGACCGCCGCGAGGCTCGCATCGGCGTCCTCGACTGAAAAAGCCTCCGGGTCGAAGTCCCCGCCAATCCATTCCTGCATCTCCTGATGACTTGGATTCGCCGGATCGGCCAGAACGGGCAGCAGTTCCGCATAGCCCCACGGGCCGCCGCAATCCTCCGGCGGACAGTTGCGCTTGCCGCCGATGCAGGCCGGAACGGCTTTCGCGGTGTGGGTGGGCGGGGCCTTCTCGATCAGGATGTCGTGTTCCCAGTCGTCGCCAAAGTCGTAGGTGTAGATAAAGCGCGTGACCCCGTTTCTGGCCAGGGTGCTCAATGTCAGGCGGCGCTCGTTGGCGACATCGTCCGTCGTGGACGGGTCGCCGTACTGCTCGCCATTGATGTCGAAGGCGTGCAGATGGCTGTCGCCCCATCCCATTGTCGCCTGGATCGCCAGGTGCAGGTCGGACAAGGTCATGCGGCCGGGCACCAGGACGCGACGCCAAACCGGCGGTTTGATCCGGCGCAACGTGATCTTCAGGCTGAGCACGCCTGCCGCGGCACCCTGCTTCTGTGCGTCAGCCTTCGCCAATCCGCTCTCCTGCGCCTGATTCCTGTCGTAATTGTGCGGCTTTGTTGCGGCGGCAGCAAGAGGGGGTCAGGCGATCGTTGCGGCCTCCAGCAGGGTGGCGAGTTCGGCTTCGTGCTCGTACTCCGGCATCAGCCGCGCCAGCACCGCGTCACGCCGGGCCGCCGGGTGAAAATATATTTCACTGTCGCCGTCCGGCAGGTTGGCCAGCAGGCGGCGGATGCGTTCCGCCGTCATATGGCCGCTCCAGGCCAGGCCGAAGCAATGGTCGTTGGCTGCGACCCCCGCGGCGCGCGCCTGCCGCCGGAGGACGTTTGTCCAACGGTACAACAACTTGTCGCCGATTCCGGCATGTGTGCCACAGCGCGCGAGGACGGCGGGCGGTTCGGCGGGGATGCGGATGCGGTCCAGCCCGAACTCGCGGCCGATGCGCAGCATCATCGCTCCCACGGTGGGATGGAGGTGCATATGCTTGTGGGCGTTGGCGTGATCCAGCCTCAGGCCGGTGGCCGCGAAGGCGGCGAACTGGGCGCGGATTTCGGCTTCAAGCCGGCGCCGGATGCGCGGGTGGAAGAAGTAGCCGATGCCGAGGCGGAGCTGATCGGATGGGAAGGTGCCGGCCGCGTCCACAAGGCCGGGGATCGCGGCGGGCGGCAGGATGGCCGGACCCTCGATGACCACCAGGTGCAGGCCGACACGAAGCGTTGGATTGGCGCGGGCGCGGCGAACGGCATCGGCGGCGGCCGGGGCGGCGACCATCAGGCTGGCGGCCTGGAGGATGCCGTCGCGGTGGGCACGCTCGATGCCTTCGTTGACGGAGTCCGTAAGGCCGAAATCGTCGGCGGAGAAGGTTACGATTTTCATGCGGGTTCTGCGGCCGGTGTCTTTCCAGGGCCGTCTTACCCGAGGCGGGCCCGCGCCGGTAGGCGTAAGATAGCGCTTAGCACGGCGCGTTTGCCGTAATGCCGACGGAGATCGGAATCCACGCCTTTTGCCGGCTCGCCCTCCGCAAGGCGTGGATGGTGCGCCTTCGCGCACCATGACGATGGGACAGGTGCCCCGGCCGCGGCAGGGCCCGTTTCACTCCGCCGCGGACATTGACCCGATCAGATCGCTCCGGTGCCTCGGCAGCAGGAAGTGGATCGCCAGCGTTGCGACAACGTACGCGGCCGCGCCGATGAAGAACAGCAGCGTATAATTGTTGTGCGTCGCATCCAGCAGCCGCCCGACGAAGATCGCCGAAAACCCGCTCAGCACCGAACTGATGGAGCCGCCCAGCCCGACCGCCCCGGCCACCGCGCCCTTCGGCATCGTATCCGAAACCATCGTGAACAGGTTTGCCGAAAACCCCTGGTGCGCCGCCATCGCCAGGCCGATCAGCAACACCGACACCCAGATCGAATCGACGTCAGGCGCCATGAACACCGGCACGGTGCACAACGCGCAGCCCAGCAGCGCCAGCTTCCGCGAGGTGAAGACCCCGAACCCCGCCTTGATGAACCGCCCCGACACCCAGCCGCCGAAGATCGATCCGACATCCGTCATCAGGTAGATCACCACCAGCGGCAGGCCGAGCGCCATAAGGTTGACGTGGTATTTCGTGAACAGGAAGCTCGGCACCCAGTTGTTGTAGAACCACCAGACCGGATTGGTCAGCACGGCGCCGATGATATACGTCCAGGTGCCCGGATACCGCAGCAACCGTGACCATGGGATCGGCTTGGCCGGCACGTCCTGGTCGCTGTGGATATACGCCAGTTCCGCCGCCGTAACGCGGGGATGCTCCTCGGGCGCGCGATACATCGTCCACCAAAACGCTACCCAAACGAAGCCGATCAGGCCGGTGACGTAGAACGCTGCTTGCCATCCCCACAGCGAAGTAACGAAGGCCGCGATCAACGGCGCCGCCAATCCGCCGACATTGCTGCCGGAGTTGAAAATTCCCGTGGCAAGGGCGCGGTCCCGCACCGGAAACCACGTGGCGACGGACTTGATGCAGGTCGGGAAGTTGCCGCCCTCACCGACGCCGAGCGCGATCCGGGCGAAGATTAATCCCGTCACCCCGGTGACCAGCCCGTGGGCGGCCGAGGCGGCGCACCAGATCATCGCCGCGACGGCGAGGCCGACGCGAACGCCGACCCTGTCCGTGAAGGCGCCCATGCTGGCGTAGCCGGCGGCATAGGCCATGCTGAAGGCGAAGACGATCTGCCCGTATTCGGTCTCGTTGAAGTGCAGATCGCCCTGGATCGTCGGCTTCAGCACGCCGAGCAGGTTGCGATCCATGTAATTGATCGTCGTAATGACGAACAGCAGGCCGATGATCACCCAGCGATAGTGCCCTGTCGGCGCGGCGGCCGTCTCGCCCACGGGCGCCGTCTTCGTTTGCAGCATGTCGACCTCCCAAGCCGCGCCCTGTGCCGGGCATTAGCGCGACCCTGCACGCACGGCCGGGTGCTGGCAAGCCGCGGGGCTATCGCAATATGCGGAAGAACGCCGCCACCTCGGCGGCCAACGCCTCAGGCTGCTCCATCGCGGCGAAATGGCCGCCGCGCTGCATGACTGTCCAGCGCCGGATATCGGTGTACATCCGTTCTGCGACGGACCGGGGCGGGCGGATGATCTCCTTGGGAAATTCGCAATACCCGACCGGCACATCGACCGTTCCGCCGCTCGGGATCGGCCACCCGCCATGCATCCGCGCATAATACGGCCAGAACGACGAGCCGATGGCGCCGGTAAACCAGTATAGCGAAATGTTCGCCAGCAGACGGTCTCGGCTGACCGCCGTTTCCGGGTCGCCGCCGCAGTCGGTCCAGGTGCGGAACTTCTCCGCGACCCAGGCGGCGAGGCCAGCGGGGGAATCCGTCAGGCCGTAGGCCAGGGTTTGCGGCTTGGTGCCCTGGATCCACTGGTAGCCGGTTTCCTCCTTCAGCCATTCGGCCAGTTCCGCGAAATAGCGCCGTTCCGCCTCCGTCGGGTTTGGCGGCGGCGGCCCGTCGCGCCGGACGGTCAGCAGGTTGATGTGAATGCCGATCAGATTGTCCGCATGCGCGTGGCCGAGGCGGGAGGCGGTGAAGGCGCCATAATCGCCGCCCTGCGCGCCGTAGCGCTTGTACCCAAGCACGTCCGTCATCAGGCTGGAAAAGCGCGCCGCGATCTCCTCGATGTTGAACCGTTTCTGCCCCGGCTTGAAGGACAGGCCGTAGCCGGGCAGCGACGGAGCCACCACGGTGAACGCATCGGCCGGATCGCCGCCGAAACGGGCCGGGTCGGTCAGGCGCGGGATGATGTCGAGGAACTCGAACACCGACCCGGGCCAGCCATGCATCAGCAGCAGCGGCATCGGCGCCGGCCCCTGCCCCGGCACATGCAGATAATGCAGATCGACGTCCGGCAGCGAGACCCTGAACTGCGGAAAGGCGTTCAACTGCGCTTCCTGCGCCCGCCAGTCGAATTGGTTCTGCCAGTACGCGACAAGCGACTTCATGTACTCGAGGTCGGTGCCGTAGGCCCACGGCGCGTCCGGTGCCTGATCGGGAAACCGGGTCAGCGCCAACCGCGCCCGGAGATCGGCCAGGTGCTGTTCTGGAACGGAGAGAGTAAAATGCGCTGGCATCGTCACGATTTCCCTCCTTCGTCGTGCCCGGTTTGATAACTCGTCATGGCCCAGTTTGTAATACCTCGCCATGGCCCGGCTAGTAATACCTCGTCATGCCCGGCTAGTAATACCTCATCATGCCCGGCTAGTAATAACTCGTCATGGCCCGGCTTGTCCGGGCCACCTATCGCGGCGCGTGCTTGCATAGGTGGCCCGGACAAGCCGGGCCATGACGATCGGGGAGAACGAAATGCCTCGCCGAACTGTCCGACCAGCCGCATTGACTCGTTCGCATGCGGCCGCATCCCGGTCAAGTTTGCGCGGACCGGTTCTGAACTTGCCACTCACCTTCAACGACCCGTGATATCTTTCGGCGCAACCCGTCCTCCCCTATCATCGCCACCCAAAGCAAAGTCCCGGGAGGACGTCCCATGCCCAAACCAATCGCGCCCGCCGGCATCCGGCGGAAACAGCGTACCGCCCTGATCCTGCTGGTCGTTGCGGGCACTCTGAATTACCTCGACCGCTCCACCCTCTCGATCGCCAATCCGCTGATCCGCCAGGAACTCGGGCTGTCGATCGCCGACATGGGCCTGCTGCTGTCGGCCTTCCTCTGGGCGTACGCGTTCGCGCAACTGCCCGGCGGCGCGCTGGTCGATCGCGTCGGTCCGCACCGGCTGCTCGGCGCCGGCCTCGCGCTGTGGTCGATCGCCCAGGCCACGGCCGGTTTCGTCACGTCGTTCTGGCAGTTCTCCATCGCCCGCGTCTTCCTCGGGCTGGGCGAGGCGCCGATGTTCTCCTCCGCCGTCCGCGTCGTGCGAGACTGGTACAACGTCCGCGACCGCGGCCTGCCGACCGGGACGTGGAACTGCACATCGTCCCTCGGCCCGGCCATCGCGCCCCCGATACTGACCGCGCTGATGATCGGCTTCGGCTGGCGCTGGATGTTCGTGTTCATGGGCATCGCCGGACTGGCGGTCGCCGCGGTGTGGTTCCTGCTCTACCGCGACCCGACCGAGGAGCACTTTACCGAAGACGAACGCCACTACCTGACCGAAGGCGAGGAAACCCGCACCTATAGCCAGGTGCGGCTGTCCGAGTGGCTGGGATTGTTCCGATTCCGCACCACCTGGGGACTGGTCCTGGGATTCTTCGGCGTGGTCTACATAAATTGGCTGTACCTCGCCTGGCTGCCGGGCTATCTGGAGTTGCAACGGCACATGTCCATCCCGAAAACCGGCCTGATCGCGGCCATTCCGTTTGCGTTCGGAGTCGCCGGCAGCATCGGTGGCGGCTGGATCGCCGACTTCCTGATGCGGCGCGGCTTTTCCCCCGTCAACAGCCGCAAAATCCCCGTCATCACCGGTCTGCTCGGCATGGTCGGCTTTACCGTCGTGGCGGCGGAATCATCCAGCGATTTCATTGCCGTAGCCGCAATTTCCGGGGCGCTGATGTTCGGCGCCTCGGCCAGCGGCATGTCCTGGGCGTTGTCGTCCGTTGCGGCACCGGCGCATTGCACCGCCTCGCTCGGCGCGATCCAGAATTTCGGCGGCTATCTCGGCGGCGCGCTGGCGCCGACGATCACCGGCTTCATCGTTCAGGCAACCGGCAGCTTCGTCCCGGCGCTGCTGGCGGCCGCGGCCATCGGGCTTGTATCGGCACTTGCATATCTGGTTGTCATCCGCGCCGAACCGATTACAAATGCGGAGCTGGATGCCGTCGCCGGCCCGCGTGCCGTGAGAACGTGAAATGGGGAAGATGCTGGACAACCTGAAGGCGAACAACCGAGCCTGGGCGGCACGCAAAGTGGCGGCCGACCCGGATTTCTTCAGGCGGCTCGTTGCCCAGCAGACCCCCGAATACCTCTGGATCGGCTGTTCCGACAGCCGGGTGCAGGCGAACGAAATCGTCGATCTCGACCCGGGCGAACTGTTTGTTCACCGCAACGTCGGCAACCTGGCGCCGCCGCAGGACGCCAACTATCTGTCCGTGCTGCAATTTGCCGTGGACGTGCTGAAGGTCAGGCACATCCTGGTGGTCGGTCATTACGGCTGCGGAGGCGTCGCCGCCGCGGTGGACGGCCAGCGGCGCGGACTGGTGGACCACTGGCTGCACCCGATCCGCGAAGTCTACGCCGAAAACCGCGAGATGCTGAACGCCATCGCCGATCGGCCGGCGATGCTGAACCGGCTGTGCGAACTGAACGTCTTGCGGCAGGTGAAGAATGTCGCCTCCGACGTGTTCCTTCAGGAAGCCTGGGCGCGCGGCCAGGACATCACCGTGCACGGCTGGGTTTATTCGCTGGAGAACGGCCTCGTAACGGACCTCAACGTGTCGATGAGTTCGTCCGACTGCGGTTAGGGGCTTTGTGCGGTCGTATTGGAGTTGATGCCCGGCATCGGCGCTGACCGAAGCCGAAGGCGCCATTTTCCCCGTCATGGCCCGGCTCGTCCGGGCCACCTATCGCAGCACGTGCTTGCATAGGTGGCCCGGACAAGCCGGGCCATGACGGTATTGAGCTACCCGTGCAGCTTCGCCGCAACCTCCGCGATCCGGCGGCCCTGGTAGCGCGCCCCGGCCAGTTCCTTCTCCGACGGCTTGCGCGACCCGTCCGCCCCGGCAATCGTCGTGGCGCCATACGGCGACCCGCCGACAATTTCATCCAGCGCCAACTGGCCCTGGAACCCGTAATCCAGCCCCACCACGACCAGCCCGAAATGCAGCAGGTTGGTGATGATGGAGAACAGCGTCTGCTCCTGCCCGCCATGCTGGCTGGCGGTGGAGGTGAACGCCCCGCCAACCTTGCCGTTCAGCGCGCCGGTCGCCCAGAGACCGCCCGCCTGGTCGAGAAAACTCGCCAGTTGCGAGGAAATCCGCCCGAACCGCGTCGGCCCACCGACAATGATCGCATCGTAGTTCGGCAGGTCGCCGATGACAGCGACCGGAGCCGCCTGGTCGAGCTTGAAATGGTTGGCCCTGGCGATCTCCTCCGGCACAGTCTCCGGCACGCGCTTGATGTCCACCGTGGCGCCGACGGAACGCGCGCCCTCGGCCACCGCGCCGGCCAACGTCTCGAGGTGGCCGTATGTCGAGTAATAAAGCACCAGAACCTTCGCCATCATGAACCTCCGTGAAAATGTGCCGCGCCGGCAACGCGCCGCAGCGGTCTGAGACCCAAAGGATGTGGACGCGCGGAACCGAAAGAAATAGAAAATATTGAAAAACATCCTTTCGGAAAACAATGTCCACTCTCCCCGACATGGAGGCGATGGCGATTTTCGCCAAGGTCGTCGAAACCCGCGGCATCAGCGCCGCGGCAGCCGATCTGGGGCTTTCCGCCCCGACGATCTCCAAGGCGCTGGCGCGGCTGGAGCAGCGGCTGGGCTGCCGGCTGCTGAACCGGACGTCCCGCCGGCTGGCGCTGACCGATGCCGGGCGGGAGCTGGCCGAACGCGCCGCCCGGCTGCTCGCGGATGCCGAGGCGGCGGAGGCGGCGCTGGCCGCTCAGTCCGCCACGCCGCGCGGCACGGTGCGGCTGGCGGCGCCGATGTCCTTCGGGGTGCGGGAGGTCGCGCCGCTGTTGCCGGAATTCCTCGCGCTGTATCCGGAGGTGTCGGTCGACCTGCATCTGGACGACGCGCTGGTGGACGTCATCGGCGACGGGTTCGATATCGCGTTGCGGATCGGGGTGCTGGCGGATTCCTCGCTGCTGGCGCGGCGGCTGGCGCCGATCCCCGGGGTGACCGTGGCGTCGCCGTCCTATCTGGCGCGACGGGGGCGGCCGGCGCATCCCTCGGACCTGACGGCGCATGACTGTTTCGTCTACGCCTATCTTCGCACCCCCGGGGGCTGGCTTTTCGCCAACGATGCCGGGGAGACGGTCACGGTGAAGCCAACCGGGCGGCTGAGGGTGAACAATGGGGATTCGGTGCTGCCCGCCGCGATTGCCGGCCTGGGGATCGCCGCCCTGCCCGGCTTTCTGGTGCGGGAGGCGCTGGCGGATGCGCGGTTAAAGCCGGTGCTTACGGATTGGCATACGCCCCAATCCAGCTTGTACCTGCTGACGCCGCCGGCGGGACCGCAACCGGCCAGGGTGCGGGTGCTGGCGGATTTCTTCGTTCGGAAACTGTCGCGGCGGGAGGGGTAGATTGGCGCCTGCCCTCGGCATCCGGCCAGGGCGCAGCTCCCACATCGTCGTGGCCCGGTTTCTCCCGGGCCATCTGTTTAAGCACACGCCGCGAAAGGCGGCCGGACAAGCCCGGGCCGCCTGCTATCAGCACAAAGTCCAGGCCGAGATCAGCCGTTTCGGCGGCGGCGCAGGAACACCCCGCCAAGCCCCACCGACAACAACGCGAGCGACGACGGTTCCGGTGCGGAGAACACTTCGTCGCTCACGGTGATGCCGCCGATGTAAGGATTTGCGGGGGCCCCGGGGTCTGTGGGGTTATTGAACAAAGATGTTGCACCAAAGGTGAACGTGTCGCCCGCCACCGCGTCGGTGACGAAAAACGAGACGAAATCGTTTGTCGGCGTCGTTGGTTCGGTCACGTCGGCAGTGACCGCGGCGCCGCCGTCGCTGCTGAGACTGATGCTCGCGTCACCCGGACCGTTTCTGTCGGTGTTACCGAAGAGAACGTTGAAGGTGAACGACGACGGACCGCCGGCGCCCAGCGTCAGTATCGCCAGATTCTCGTATTCCGAGTATCCCGGTGCGGTCTGCACTATACCCGTGACGAACGCCGATGATCCGCCTGGCGCCGTCACGCTGGAGTAACTAGGCCAAGGGTAGTTTCGGGGAGTATTCCCGTATTCGTTCGCGCCGGGTGCGTCCACCGCGGTAAAGTTGGTCAGGTCGGTGGGCTGATTGCCAGGGGCGCCCGCACCATTGCCAGCGCCGAAAAACGTGTAATCGTTCGCACTCCCCGGCGCGATTGCACCCGACGCGACGGTCGTCGTCGTCCCTGCCGTGATGGTGGCGGCGTTGGCGCCTGCACAGCAAGCCGCCAGCATGCCGATCGAAACGAGGCTATGATACTTGGGTATCCGCACGAGTACGCTCCGTTTTTTTTTGGCCAACATAACGCCGCAGCGGCCGGCGAGCTCAGGCCTCCATGACGGCCGGGGCCCAAACGGCAACCGACATTCCCGCATGGCCAGCCATCCGGCCATCGCCACGATAGAGTAACGGCCCTTCGAGTCCTTCTGCAAGCGTGTTGGTGCCCGGCTGAGGTTTCCCCCGGGGCAAGCCGAAGATCCATGAAGAACGTGGTCACAAGGGGGGCGTCGGGGATTTTTCGATCGTTCACAATGGGTTGGCCCTGTGGTCGAACGATCTCAACTGGCCCGCGCATGCGCCGCCCGACCGGAATGGTGTGGCTAACATGCAACAATTGCGTTGAAACGTCTATCCGGATGCAGATCGGGCGGCCTGAATGGGTTCCGCCGGCCCGGCGGGCGCCTGCTGATCGCACTCGACGGCTCCGAGTATCTATCGGCGACGACCTGTTCTCCCGGCCCCCGCTCTGCCAGGCGGAGCTGGACACCGGCGGGCACTTCATCTTCGTCTGCCTGCGACATTGCGACGAACTGTGGAGGGCGGCGCGGGCGAAGCTCGGGCCGCGCTATAATTGCTTCAGCAGGCTGGCGGCGATGACGAGCTGACGGATCTTCCCATGCCGGGAGCACTTGCCGCCAGCCCTTGCGGTCCCCGGGCCGCCGCCGCTGCCGCCCTGGCGGCCTTCCATCCCGGATATGCTCATGCCAACCGCCGACCCGCGAATGTCAAAATGAGACCTTCTGCCAGGCCGTGACGAATCGGAACTGCCTTGGTTCGCACCCCCCTACTCCGACGCCTCCAGCTTGCCGACCCGCACCGGCTGCGGCTGCCAGTTCTCCGGGAACAGAAACTGCAACGCCTGCACCTTCGGCAGGTCATTGATCGCGATATACGGCGCGTCCGGATGCAGCGTCAGATAATCCTGATGGTACGCCTCCGCCGGATAGAACGGACCCGCCGGATCTACCCGCGTCACAATCGGCTTGCTGAACGCGTGCGCCGCATCAAGCTGAGCGATGTAGGCCTTCGCCACCCGCTCCTGCTCCGGCCCGGTCACGAACAGCTCCGAGCGGTACTGCGTGCCCCAGTCCGGGCCCTGGCGGTCCTTCTGCGTCGGATCCAGCGCCACCGAAAAGAAAATCCGCAGCAGCGTGCCATAGCTGACGCGGGACGGATCGTAGGTCACGCTGACCGACTCCGCATGCCCGGTCGCCCCCGAGCTCACCTGCTCATACCCGGGATCGGCCACATGACCGCCGGAGTAGCCCGACACCGCCCGGGTGACGCCCTTGACATGCTCGAACACGCCCTGGACGCCCCAGAAGCAGCCGCCGGCAAAGATCGCGGTCTGCGGACCGGACGCGGCCGGCGCCGGGTCCAAAGCCGGCGGCGGCAGCGCGCGCTCGGCGCCGCCGGCGGGGGCCGGGAGGAACCAGACGGCCAGTCCAAGCACCGCGAGCAACGCGGCGCCGGACACGGTGATCGAGCGTGCAGTCATGGATCAATCTCCCGGGTGACACAGCCACGACTGCCGGCAGGCGTGGACAGTCGAACGATTTGGTGACCCCGCGCCTTTTATCAAATCTATTGCTGTAATTTAACCGCCTCGGCGCGGAACGGCGGCGGAGAGCGCTTCTCGAAGTCCGGATCGAACAGGTATTTCAGCGGCACATCCAGGACATAGACCGTGTCTCCGACCTGCGCGAGGGATACGGGACCTTCGAAGCCGGCCTTGATGGTGTCGATCTTCGCGCTGTCGCCGCTGACCGTGATCAGGTCGAGGGTGCCCTTGGTTTCGCCCTCCACCATCAGCAGCCGGTTCGGACCGAAGGCGCGCAGCCCGTCCGAGTGGAACAGCGGGCGGGAGGTTTGCAGCCTGGTGATCGTCCCGGCGCTGCCGTCGGCGTTCACCGCGATGCGGTACAGGCCGTCGCCCTGGAAGATATTGGCGTAGACCGAGCCGTCCGGAAGCACGGCGATGCCGTCTAGTTGCGGGCCTTTGACGTCCCAGCGCGCATCCTGCGCCCAGACCTCGAATTCCTTCGCCCCCGGCTTGAGGCGCAGGATGCGGCCGCCCAGCGAGTCGGTCACATAGGCGGTGCCGTCCGCGGCCAGCGCAATGTCGTTGCACAGCGGCGACTGCCCGGGCAGTGACGCGGACGGCAGCGCGACGCTCGCCTTGGCGGCGCCGGTCTGCAAATCGAAGATTTTCAGGGATGTCGGCTTGTTGCCGGTCGGGATGGCGATTCCCGCCCGTGACATGTCGTTCGAGCAGACGAACAGGCTGTTCGACTTGTCGTCCGCGAGCACGCCCAAGGCGGAGGACAACCCGTCGGCGCCCTGCCCGATCCACTCGGACGCCTCGGCCGCCCCCGGTGCGGCACGGAAGATGCGGCCGCCGGCGAGGCTGCTGAAATACAGAGTGCCATCGGCCGACGCCGTCAGGCTTTCAGGAAAGTCGGTCGTGCCCGGCACCGTAACGGTCGCGGCGGGCGCCGCCGAAGCGGCGGAGGCCAGGGCGGCGGCGAGCGCCGAGATAAGGGCGAAGGACCGAAGTGTCAGACGATAATTGCGCATTGTTTCCATCCCATTTTCTTTGTGTCAGGCGCAGCGTCGTTGTATTCGGCTGTATACAGCTCCGCAGTATTGCCGGGAAATCCCGAGTGTCAACCGGCACGCGGCAACCCCGCACTTGGCATCGCGCGGGCGTTATGAATAGATGATCGCCGGATCGCGCGCCGCCCGGCGCCGCTCCGCGAGGGCCCGAGGCGATGCCGTTAACCGAAACGAACGACATTGCGGCCAGGGTTGGCGTGCTGCCATATGAAACATCCGACGGCCTCGATGCGGCGGTGTCGGAAGCCGTCGATTACCTTCGTGCACGGGGCATCGCCGTCGCCGGCCTGCTGCAACGCTTCGGCGATGCCGGGCCGGGCGGCAAGCAGGCGATGTGGGTCGAGGATATCGGCACCGGGCAGATCATCCGCCTGGACCAACCGCGCGGGCCGGGCGCCATCGCCTGCACCTTCGATACCGCCGCGCTGGCTCGGGCGGCCTACCTGTTGCAGACTGCCACCGAGTCGGGGGCCGAACTGCTCCTCGTCAATCGGTTCGGCAGCGTGGAGGCGGAGGGCCGCGGATTGCGCCCGGAAATCGCCGAGGCGATCTGCTCGGGCCTGGCGGTGCTGATCCCGGTGCGGGTTTCGCTGCTGCCGGCGCTGGAGGCATTCCTCGGCGGTCCGGCCACCCGCCTGCCCGCTTCGGCCCCTGCGATCGAGGCATGGGCGGAGGCCCTGTTTCCCCGGATCGCAGCACGCGCGCGCAGCCCCGCCGTTGTGGCCTGACGGATACGGCGGTGGCGTCACGCGCGTGCTTCGGCCAAGCACGGGATCGACATCCCCTGCCCCGCCCCCACCTTGCAGACAGACCACAGGAGACGCGCCATGAAGTTCGGCATCCACAACCCGTCCTGGATCTTCGGCGACGATCCGGCGGACGCATTCGAAGGCGTCAAGGCCAAGGCGCAATGGGCGGAAACGCACGGCTTCACCTGGTTCTCGGTGATGGACCACCTGATCCAGATCCCGCCGGTGGGCGCCCCGGACGAGCCGTTCTTCGAGGGCTGGACCGTGCTCTCGGCACTCGCCGCGGTGACCAGCCGCATCCGGCTGGCCACGCTGGTGTCCTCCGTCGCCTACCGCAACCCGGCGCATCTGGCGAAAATCGCGGCCGGCGTCGATCTGATCAGCCGGGGACGCCTGACGTTGGGCATCGGCGCCGGCTGGTTCGAGACCGAATACCGCCAGTACGGCTGGGAATTCCCCGAACGCCCCGCGATGCGCATCCGGCAGATGGAGGAGGCGGTGCGCCTGATCCTGACGATGTGGGCGGAGCCGCGCGCCACGTTCCACGGCAAGTATTTCCACATCGAGGACGCGATCCTGGAGCCGAAGCCGGTGCAGAAGCCGCGTCCTCCGGTGATGATCGCCGGCGGCGGCGAGCAACTGACTCTGCGTGCGGTGGCCCGCCTGGCAGAAGCCTGTAACATCTTTGGCAGTCCGGACGAGGTCCGGCACAAATACGACATCCTGCGCGGCCATTGCGAGGCCGAAGGCCGCGACTACGCGGCGATCGAGAAAACCAACCTCATCGGCCTGCTGCTGGCGCGCGATGAGGCGGCGCTGGCGGCGAAGCGGCAGCGCCTCGCCGCCCCCGATCCGTTCCGCGGCTTCGCCGGCACGGTGGCTCAGGCGACCGACCTTGTCGGGCGCTACCGCGATGCCGGGGTGCAGCTTTTCATCAGTTCCGCGTATAAGAACGACGCCGAGACGCATGAATTGCTGGCGGCGGACGTGATTCCGCATTTCGCGTAGGGAGATCCTGACCGGCCATGGCCATGACAATCCTGGTGACCGGCGCCACCGCCGGATTTGGCGCCGCAATGGCGCGCCGCTTCGTCCGCGACGGACACCGCGTCATCGCCGCGGGACGACGGGCCGCCCGCCTGACGGACCTGCAGCAGGAACTGGGCGACGCGCTGCTGCCGCTGATGCTGGACGTGAGCGACGCCCGGGCGGTCGCCGCGCTGCCCGGCAGCCTGCCGCCGAGTTGGCAGGAGGTCGACGTGCTGGTCAACAACGCCGGCCTGGCACTCGGGCTGGACCCGGCGTTCGAGGCCGATATCGAGGACTGGGACCTCATGGTCGCGACGAATGTGACGGGGTTGATCCACATCACCCGGGCGCTGCTGCCGGGCATGGTGGAGCGGAACCGCGGCCATATCATCAATCTCAGCAGCACGGCCGCTTCCTACCCGTATCCGGGCGGCCACGTGTACGGCGCGTCGAAGGCGTTCGTGACGCAGTTCAGCCTGAACCTGCGAGCCGATCTGGTGGGGCGTTCGGTGCGGGTGACGGATCTGGAGCCGGGGCTTTGCGGCGGCACGGAGTTCAGCGTGAACCGCTTCGGCGGCGATCAGCAGCGGGCGGATGCGGTCTATGCCGGGACGGTGCCGCTGACGGCGGAGGACATCGCCGAGGCGGCTGCGTGGGTGATTGGCCTGCCAGCGCATGTTAACATCAACCGGATCGAGATGATGCCGACATGCCAGGCGCCCGGGCCGCTGGCGGTCAAGCGGGCGTGAGCGGGAGGCCGATCGGCCGCTCTCCTATCGTCATGGCCCGGCTTGTCCGGGCCACCTATGCCAGCACCCTGCCGCGACAGGTGCCCCGGACGAGCCGGGCCGTGACGATTGCGTGACGACAACCCGCCCGCGACATACCCCGGCGTGCCGAAACCGCTGAAATTCGTCATTTTTTTCACTCCACAATAGTTTCGCTTTGAGCCGCCGGAGCCGATGGGCTACTCGGGTGCTGCGGCGCGTCCGTCCGTGCCCGCGGTGTTGGAGAAGACTTTGCGCCCTATCATCAACGACGGCCCCGCCGCCATGCCCGGCCCGAACCGGCGGCCGGATCGCGCGGTCCCATGAAGATTTCCATATTCGGCGCCGGTTACGTCGGCGTCGTCGCCAGCGGCTGCCTGGCCAACGCCGGACATGACATCACCGCCGTCGATGTCTCACCAGAAAAGGTCGCCATGCTCAACCGCGGCCAGTCGCCGATCGTGGAAGCGGAGATCAATGACCTGATCGGGAATGCGGTCCGGGCGGGGTCATTGCGCGCGACCGGGGATTCCGCCGCCGCGATCGCCGCGACCGATGTCTCCTTCATCTCGGTCGGAACGCCGAGCGCGTCAAACGGCAGCGTGTCGCTGGACGCCGTCGATCAGGTTTCCGCAATCATCGGCCGTGCGCTGCGCGGCAAGACCACGCCGCATACGATCGTCATGCGCTCGACCGTGCCGCCCGGGACAGCGGAGGACCGCGTGATCCCGATCCTCGAGCACGAGTCAGGCCGGCGGCACCGCGAGGGATTCACCTATTACAGCAACCCTGAATTCCTGCGCGAAGGCAGCTCGGTGCGCGACTTCTACGCGCCACCCTTTACGCTTGTCGGCGCCCCGCCCGGCGACGATGCCGTGGTGCTGCGGCAGCTCTACGCCGGCATCGATGCGCCGCTGCATGTCACGCCCTACCGCGTCGCCGAAAGCGTGAAATATCTCTCCAACGCCTACCACGCGGTGAAGCTCGCCTTCGCCAATGAGGCCGGGCAGATCCTGTCGGCCTACGGTGTCGATGCGCGCGAGGCTTTCCGGCTGTTCCGCGAGGATCGCGCGCTGAACATCTCGCCCGCCTATCTGCGCCCGGGCTTCGCCTTCGGCGGATCGTGCCTGCCGAAGGACATCCGCAGCTTCCTGTCGCTGGCGCAGCAGAAGGACGTGGCGGCGCCGTTCCTGGACAATGTGCTCACCAGCAACCAGGCGATCGTCGATCGCGTGTATGAGGCGATCCTGCGCCAGGGCCGCCAGCGCGTGTCGCTGTTCGGCCTGGCATTCAAGCAGGGCACCGACGATCTGCGCGAATCGCCGTTCGTCACCCTGGCGGAAAGGCTCATCGGCCGCGGCTTCGACCTGCGTATCTATGACCGCCAGGTGCAGGTCGCGCGCCTGATGGGCAGCAACCGCGCCTATATCGAGCGCGAAATCCCCCATATCGATCGGCTGCTGGCCACTGATCCCGCCACCGCGCTAGAGGGCAGCCGTCTGGTTGTGGTCGGACACATCGCGCCGGAGGATCAGGCGGCGCTGCTGGTCGCACTGGACCGCCAGACGGTCTTCGACCTCGCCGGCATCCCGGCGCTGGAGAAAAAGGCAGGCATCGCCTACCAGGGCCTGTGCTGGTGACGGCTCGGCCGCGCCTGCTGTTCGTCAGCCCGCGCTTCCTGTTTCCGATGAACGAAGGCGGCAAGATCCGCACCGCCAATATCCTGCGCCACCTCAAGGGCGGCGCGTTCGAGATCGTGCTGGCCTCACCCGCCCCGGCCGATGCCGGCGGCTTCGCCACGGACGTTGATTCCATCTGCGACCGCTTCGCCGGCTGGCCGGCGCGGCGGCCGGCCTTGCGGGAGCGGGTGTTGGCGCTCACCGCCCGGGTGCCGGTCAGTGTCGCGACCGACCGTTCCGCCGCCGGGCAGGCGGTCATCGCCCGGACCATCGCGGCGTGGCAGCCCGACGTGATCGTCGCCGATTTTCCGCATGCCACCGTGCTTCTGCCGGACCGGACCGAGGCGGCGCTGGTGATGTTCACCCACAACGTCGAGGCGGAGATCTTCGAGCGGCACGCCCGCCAAACCGGCGGCGTTCGCGCCCTGGTGTGGCGCGACCAGGCGCGAAAGATGCGGCGCTTCGAGGGCGAGGCGCTGCATCGCTACGAAACGGTCATCGCCGTCTCGGCGCGCGATGCGGAGGCACTGAAGCGGCGCTACGGCCTGAAGCGGGTCGAGCCGATAGACACCGGGGTCGATCTGGAGTTTTTCCGGATGATGCCGCCGCCGTCGCGGGAGCGCGCGGATACGGTCGTGTTCACCGGCGTGATGGACTCGCCCGCGAACATCGACGGCATCGCGTTCCTGATGGACGACATCTGGCCGCTGGTGGCGCACGCCCGCCCGGATGCCCGGGCGCTGATTGTCGGGCGCAACCCGGCGGCTTCGCTGATCGCGACCGCGCGCAGCCGCGGACTGCCTTGGAGCTTCACCGGGTCGGTTGCGGACATCCGCCCGCATCTTGCCGCGGGCGATGTCTCGGTGATCCCCCTGCGCATCGGCAGCGGCACGCGGATCAAGGCGTTCGAGGCGATGGCGATGGGCCGACCGGTCGTTTCGACGCGCGTGGGCATCGAGGGGCTGGACATCGAGCCGGGGCGGGATTTTCTGGCTGCCGATGAGGCGGGGGCGTTCGCCGCCGCGATCGTGCGCCTGCTTGACGACGCGGCGCTTCGCCAACGCATCGTCGGAGCGGCGCGGACGCGGCTGGAGGAGCGGTTTTCCTGGGCGACGGTGGCGCGGCAGTTCGAGACGATATGCAACAAGGCGCTTCGGCGCGAACCGGAGTGCACAGAGTGCCCAACCCGGAACAACGGACTGTCCTGATATGTTTCGACGCCATGCCGTGTTGCCGCTGATCATCATTACAGGTGTTGTATTGGCGGTCTTTTTCACCGCTCCGAAATCGGAGGATTTTTGGTGGACGGACTCGGCCAGCTTCGCATTGAACGGCGAACTGATCCGCGACTACGTCGTATCGGGTTTCCATCAGTCGCCGATGGCATTCGCGCAGGAATTCTTTCGCCGCTATCCGGCAATAACGATCAGCCTCTATCCGCCGATTTTCCCCGCCGCCGAGGCCGCGGCGTTCGGCCTTTTCGGCTTCAGCCATTTCGTGGCACAGGCCACGGTCGCGGCATTCACCTTCCTGGCGGCAGCCGGAACTTATCGCATGTTGAGGACGACGCTCAGTCCTTTGGACGCAGCGGCCGGCGTATTGATGTTGTTCGCCGTGCCGGGCGTCCTGCTGTGGTCGCGTCAGGTCATGATGGAACTGCCGTCGCTGGCGTTTCTGCTCATGGCCTGCGGCTTCTTTCTGGATTACGAGGCGGCCCGCCGGCAGCGGGACCTGTACCTCGCCGTGCTGCTTGTGCTCGCCGCGATCTATACAAAACAGACCGCGATTTTCGCCGTGCCGGCTTTTGCCATTTCGCTCGTGGTCAGCGAGGGCTGGCGAGGACTGCGCGGCCGGGACATCCGGATCGCCGCGGCGGCTGGCGTTGCCGGGCTTGTGCCGCTGGCAGCATTCACGCTGGCCGCGGCGCCTCAGGTGCTGGATATCGCGCTTGCCAGGGGCATCGGTGCGCATTCGGCGGATGCCGGCCGGACCGCCGGGCACCTTGCGCAAGCCCTGGCCTATGGTCTTGCGTTGCCCGAGGTCATTGGCTGGCCGGTGCTGATCGCCGCGATTTGCTACCTCGTGACGATCCCGGTTCGCGGCTGGCGTACCGCGCCCGAGCGGCGGCTGGCAGTGCTGATGCTGGCCTGGTTCGGGTGCGGCTACGCCTTTATTTCTTTAACCGGACATTTTGAAACCCGATACGCCATGGTGCTGGGCGTGCCATGCGCGATGGTGGCGATCCTGCTGATTGCGCAACCGCTCGGCCGATGGGCGGGGGCCTGGGCGGCGTCGGGCGTCGCGGCGATCCTGTTCGCCGTCTCGGTGACGACGCTCGGGGTCAACCGGATGACGGGCTACGACAGGGTTGCAGCCTATATTCTGGATCACAGCAAGCAAGACGACGTCATCTGGTTCCAGGGCCAGGAGTCGAAAAACCTGGTGTTTTCGCTCCGCAGCCATAGCTCCAAACCCAAGGTTTTTGTTTTGCGGGCGGAGAAGCTCCTGGTGGACTATCGGATCGTGCGCGAGTCGGGGATCACCGACCGCGGCTGGAGCACGGAAAAGCTTCGGGATCTTGTCGAACAGTCCGGCATTTCCATGGTGGTCCTGCAGCCGGGCTTTTGGGCCGACATGCCGTCGATGAGCCGGATGCAGGACTACATCGGTTCCGGCCATTTCAGGCAGGTGGCCGAGTTCCCGATAGACGCCGACGAACCGAGCCAGCGGACGACGATCAGGATTTTTGTCAAACAGGACCCTGCGCCCGCGGCGGGGAACGCTTCCCCGCAATAGGCGGGGGCCGGCCTCAGATCGTCTTTTCCAGAATGTAACGCGGCCGGCGTTTTGTTTCGAGATAAATCTTGGCAACGTATTCGCCGAGCACGCCCATGCCGAGAAGCTGCACGCCACCGATGAAGTAGATCGGCACGACAGAGGACGCCCAGCCGGGAATCACACTGTTGGTCAAAAGCTTGCCGAGGACAATCCATACTATCATCAGGATGCTGAAGCAGCAGATCAGCAGGCCAAGACCGGCGATCATGCGCAGCGGCGCCACGCTGAACGAGGTGATGCCATCGACCGCTAGGCCGAGCATGCGCCGCAACGGGTATTTCGATCTGCCAGCGAAGCGCTCGTGCCGCGCATATTCGACGATCGCGGTGCGGAAGCCGAGCAGCGGGATGATGCCACGCAGGAACATGTTGACCTCGCCGAAGCTGCCGAGCGCCTCCAGCGCGCGTCGGCTCAGCAGCCGATAGTCGGCGTGGTTGAAAATGACCTCAACGCCCATCGTCTCAAGCAGGCGGTAATATCCCTCTGCCGTCAGCCGTTTCATGACGGTATCGGATCGGCGTGAGGCGCGTACGCCATAGACGATGTCAGCGCCCGCAATGTGCTCGCGCACCATCTTCTCGATCACGTCGACGTCGTCCTGCAGGTCGGCATCGATCGACACGAACGCCTGCCCATCGGCCGAGAAAAGGCCGGCCAGGAGGGCATTCTGGTGCCCGCAGTTGCGCGACAGCTTGACGCCATGCACCCGCCTGTCAGCGGCAGCGAGCTGTTCGATCAGCGTCCATGTCGCGTCGAAGCTGCCATCGTCGACAAAGCAGACATGGCTTTCATCGGTGATCAACTGCGCCAGTTTCAGGCGGCCGAGCAGCCCGAGAAGCCGCCGGGCCGTCTCCGGCAGCACTGCCTCCTCGTTGTAGCAGGGCACGATGATCGCGAGGAAAATGCTCATCGTGCTTTCCCGTCCGGCATGGTTGCAGTGGCCGGCCGCCGGAACACCGCCAACTTCTGGATGAAGAACGAAATGACGACGGTAGGCCCCATCGCTATCGCCACGGCGAGGTAGGAATTCGCGCCTAGATCCATCAGCAGATGGATGAACAGAAGATTCGCCACGTAGATCGCGGCCCAGGCGAGGACGAAGCGTATGAACGCGGCAAATGATTTATGCCTGAAAACGATGGTCCCCTGGGTATGGAAGCTGAAAAAGATACCGGCCATAAGCGTCAACAGACTTCCGATTTCGATGCCGGCCCCCAAAAAAAGCAGCATGGCAAAAATAGAGTAACTGAACGCCGTGTTAATAACACCGATGAAAACGAAGCGCAGCGAGAGGCTGCGGCCGAACAGCCTGATTGCGTATCGCAGGAGCCGATCGCCGTTGCTCATGGACGGGTCCCGGTCCGCCGGGCGAGGTTGCCCGACCCGTAGCGGCCACCGCTCATACTCAACGCTCCAGGACAGAGCGGCAGATCGGATTGATCGTCTGCAATCGCATGGTCTTTTCCTTCGCGACGATCGATCAGAGCTTTCGCGCGATGACGCGCAAAGCCGTCGGCCGTCGGGTCAGGCGCTCGACACTGCATTGCAGCGGCTGCAACACGGCGGAGAGCAGAATAAACCCCAGGTTATTTTGGCACCGCATCAGGTTCGCTGCGGTTCGTCCCATTGACGGAATGGATATGTCGGCCTGCCGCACGATCGAAAGTCCGCACTGCCCGACCAGCGTGGAAAGGCCTGAACGGCTGAAGTGGACGCGATGATACGGAAGATACCACGGATCCCAAAAACGCCCGAAGACCGACGTCCAGGCGCAATCGATGTAAGGAACCTCGATAACAACATGGCCCCCGGGCCGAACCAATGAAACCAGCTTCATGATTATCTTGCGCGGGTCATCGTCATGCTCCACGACATGCATCGCCAGCACCAGATCGGCCTGGCCCGCCAGGTCATCGACCTCGGCAGCAGGACGGTACTCGACACAGTCAAGCCCGGGCGGTGGCCGGGGGTGGAAATCCGTTCCAATGACGCGGGTTCCAGCCGGCAGCATGTCGGCGAGGCAGCGTGTGAAAAGGCCGCTGCCGCAGCCGTAATCGATGACGCAGCCGGGCGTCTTTCCAACCGACGCCAACAAGGACTTCGCGTCGCGGCGGAACGCGACCCGCTTGATGAACCAGGCAAGCCCGCCAGTACCGGGATGGAAGTCCTGGCTGGCGCGGCCGGCATAGAGAAAGCCCGGGTCAGGTAGCGGTGGCCGGCTTAATCCCATGCCGCAACGCGGACATTTCGCGACGCTCACCTCGCCAACCATCCCGCTCCGGTCGATAAACCGGCCGATCGAAACGACCGGGCACAGGCGGCCGGCGTCCAATAGGCACCGCACGGCGAACGCCGCATCATCCTGGTTAGAACCGGTGGTCATATGGTTGGCTCCGCGGCGTATCTCATAAACAGGAGGTCGCCTTGCCCGGGGCGTTCCGGCCGGCTGCATATCTCACTCCAGGACGAACCGGTAAAACAACAACCGCAGAACGTTGTTGATCCGCGCCGCCGCATGGCCGATAGCGAGATCGAGCGCGCTGATGCCGTATTCCGGCCGGTCGGAGGCCCGGGCAACAAAGCGGGAAAAATCCCCGCTCTGTCCGCGGCCTATGGCGACGCTCCACTGGCCGCGCGAAATACGGAATGAAGCCAGCGCATCATCCAGATACCAGGCGTCGCCATGCAACAAAAGACGGAACCAGTATTCGAGGTCGGTGACGTAGGCGTACTCGGCGCTAAACGGCCCATTTCTTTCGGCCAGCGCGCGGCGCATCAGCACGCAGCCCGGTTCGCCAATAACGTTGGTGCCCCGCCGCACGCATTGCCGGACCAGACGCGCCGAGGCAATCCGCCCGCTGCGATGCCCCGGGCAGCCGCGCACGGTTTGCGGCACGCTGGCAGCGTTGATCATAGTCCGCGCACTGAAAACCAGCGCGAGCTCCTGCGCCGTATCGGCCTCGAGCACATCGACCTGCCGGCGCAGGCAATCCGGATGCAACAGGTCGTCATGCGGCAGCAGCTTGAAATACTTGCCGCGTGCCTCGGCCAGACACCGGTTCCAATTGCCTTCCGGCCCGAGCTTGGCCGGATTGCGCAGAAAGCGAATGCGCGGGTCGGCAAAGCACTCGACCACCCCCGCAGTACCGTCGGGCGAATTGTCATCGACGACGACAAGTTCGAAGTCGCGGCATGTCTGCGCCAGCACCGAGCGGATGGTTTCGGCAATGTGCGATTCCCCGCGGTATGCGGGGATGCAGACGGATACAAGAGGACCGGAGGTCATCCTGCTCCCCTGGCATGCGTGGCGATTTGACACCGTGACGGTTGGCCGCAGCGGCGGTCCCGCTGGCAGCGAAGTCCTCCGCCGGTGGCCATCAGGCAACTCCGTTTCGCACGGACATCTGTCTATCTTTTGCGATCAATAGTTGCAATGCCGCAGTTAAATTTTTGCTGCCTGACGACGAATATTCGCTGCCTCGCCAACAAAACATATCGACCGGACCATTCCGCTGGCCCCCACCGCGCGGCATCGAGTGACGCCATCATGTCCCGCCGCCCACCCGAACCGCAGCCGCCGCCGCGCAGCCGTCATCGATCGGTTTGGCAAGCGCCGTCAGCAGCACCACACCGCCCCCGCACACCGCCGCTTGACGCTGCGCGCGCACCATTCGATTGCGCGCCGCCACCGTGTCCGGCGTCAGTATCGCGCCAAACCGCGTGGCCTGTGCGGCGACAATCTCCTCGATCATGATGTGGCCGAGCTGTTTCCGGAAATGCGTCGGCTCCCAGAACCAGCCCGCGGCCGTTTGGCGGTCTCCCGGCCGCGGCACGGGTTCGGTGCTGAAAGGACTGTAGTCCATGAAGTCCCACACTGTGACGCCGGGGTCTCGGCTGGCCGCCACGCCGGCCAGTTCGGTCTTTAGCTGCTCGACCCGCGGCCAAAGGCCGATGCGCCAATAAAGGTCCAGGGCGTCGGCATGGTGCGGGGTGATGACCAGGGTTAGCTTCACCCCATGCGCCCGGGCCAAATCGATCATCCTGGCGACGATATCCAGATTGTGCAGCGGACCGCTCCACCCGGCCATCGCGTGCGCCAGTGCCTCCGCCCGTTCCAGTTCGAAAGCGTCTTTTTGCGCGAACAGGTCGTACAGCCCATCCGTCCGGGCGGCATTGCTGAAGTCCGCCTCGTTCGAAGACCCGTCCGGTGCAAGGTTGAGCAGCGCCGGATTCCTCTGCCCCAGCACGGTCGCTACACTGTCAACGAAGGCGCCCATCGTAGCCAATGATAGGAACCTGTCGGCCGCCGCCTGGCCCGCGCGATCCGGATTGGCGGCGCCCCCCGGCAGCAAATGGAAGCGGCGCTCGTCTTCCGTCGGCGACGCGGCAGGCCGTTCCGGCACAAAGAAATTCTGGAAATCCAGGAATACGAACGCGTATTTGACGCCGCCGAGGGCGATCGCCTCCTGCAATGTGCGCAGACTGGCGGAGGTCGCGTAGCCGCCGGGAATGCCGTAGTTGTAAACCGGCCGCATGTCCGGCGGCCAGGCCGGATCGTCCGCGTCGATGCCGATATGGGTGGAAGACGAGCCGATCAGCACGGTGACCGGATGCGCCCGGGCGATCTGATAGGTTTTCGCCAGCATCGCATGGTTCTTCGCCGCGGGCTTGAGCAGGCTGATGCCCGGGATGCGCGGCGTGCCGAACACGTCATACGGATCGACCAGCAGGTTGATCCCGGCAACGGCAGCGGCCAAAACCGCAAGGCTCGCCAACCAGATCCGAATGAAGCGCGCCGGACCGGTCATCAGAACTGCCAATACAGAAATTCGCTGAGCTCGCCCAGCGACAGAATTCCGGCCAGGGCGATGCAGGCAACACCGACAGCCCAGGCCCCGCTCGGCGCCCAGGACAGGCGGCGCCTCAGCCATGCCGGGTCCTTCGCCGGCTTCACACCCAGCGCGGGTTCGTAAGGGGCCAGCATCTCCAGTGTGTTCGGCATCAACAGCGCGATCAGCAGCAGCACGCCGATGCGCAGCGTCGCTTCCACCAGCAGGGTGCCGCTGGTCCAGGCCGGGTGGATGCCAAGTGCCGTCAGGCCCTCGGCCACAACGCCGAGGCGGGCAAACACCGCCTGCGGCAAGGCCGCGCCGTAACTGCCGATCATGCCCTTCCACACCATCACGGCCGCGCTGACGGTTGGCGCGCGGAACAGCACCATGGCGAAAACAACCGACAGGAACGTCAGCAGGAAGCCGATCGGCGCCATCCGCCGGTTGTAGCGCTTGGTGTCGGGCCAGAATCGCGGCCGGATCAGGCGCCAGGCATGGTTGACGCAGAGCAGCACGCCATGCAGCAGCCCCCACAGGATGAACGTATACCCGGCCCCGTGCCAGACGCCGGAGATCAGCATGGTCAGCAGCGTCGGCATCGCCAGCATGACCAGGAAAGCGGACAGGTTGGTGTTCCGCCCGCCGAACACCGGCTTGCCCAGTGCCATGCGGCGGCGGCTCAGCGCCAGGGTCATGGGATTGTAGATATAGGCCGTCAGGAACCGGGTCAGGCTGATGTGCCAGCGCAGCCAGAAATCGATGATGCTGGTCGCCTTCAGCGGCGAGTTGAAATTCATCGGCAGCTTGATCCCGAAGAACCGGGCCAGCCCCAGCGCCATGTCGGTGTAGCCGGAAAAGTCGAAATAGATCTGCAGGGTAAATCCCAGCGCGGCGATCCACGCCTCGGTCAGCGATTGCGGGACCCCCGCCGCGGCATGGCCGTACAGCGGCGCCACCAGGCGGCTGAGCGGGTCCGCCAGGATCAGTTTCTTGGCCAGACCGATAGAGAACAGGGTCAACCCGACCGCTGCATCGGTGGCATCGAAACGGCAAGACGCCGCCCGGAACTGCGGCATCATCTCCCGGTAATGAACGATCGGCCCTGCAATGAGCTGGGGAAAGAACAACACGAACAAGCCGTAGTCACGCAGCGTGAAGCGCGAGACCCGGCCGGCCTGTATATCGACCAGGAAAGCGATCTTCTGAAACGTGATGAACGAGATCCCGAGCGGCAGAACCAACTGCGTCAGCACGAATCCGGTCCCGAAGGCGTCGTTCAGCGCGCCGCCCAGGAAGTTGAGGTATTTGAAATAGCCGAGGAAACACAGGTTGAAGATGATCCCCGCGATCAGGATGATCTTCGTATGCCCCGGCTTGTCCTGTCCTGTCCGCTCCATCGCCCGCGCCAGGCCGTAGTTGATCAGGATCGAAGGCGCGATCAGCAGAACATTGACCGGCCGCCACCAAGCGTAGAACAACAGAGATGCGGCGGTGAGCCACAGCAACGCCCACTCCCGGTTGCGGGCGCCCAACGCGTAGAACCCCGCCAGGACGATCGGCAGGAAACCAAACAGGAACGGATAGGAATTGAACAGCATGCGGGGGCGGTCTCAGCGCCTGGCGGCGGTGCCAATCGCAGCCACGATCGCACCGACATCGGGAAACGATTCGACGTCGGCGATGCGGAACCTGACGCCATACTCGGCTTCGACCGCAACGATGAAATTGATGTAGCTGAAGGAATCCCAGCCGGGAATGTCGTCCCGCACCGTCGCCGCGGTCAAGACGATCGAGTCATCCCCCAGCAGGTCGCGCAGGATCTGCGTCAGGGTGGTGAGCCGTTCCTGCTCATCGGACATCAACACGTTCCGGTTCGGTGGACGTCCGCTCAATGCCACACGGGGCCGTGAGGTGCCAGATAATCTTTATCGGGCCGCGCCGGACCCGCTACAGGATCTTCCACCCTTCCGTGCCATGCCGGGTGAAATGGCAGGTCATGACGCGGCCTTCATGGCGGGACAGCGCGCGGATGACATCCACGCGCCGCTTCGGGTCCACCAGGAAGGTGATGAACCCGCCGCCGCCGGCCCCCGATATCTTGCCCGCCAGCGCCCCGGCCTCCAGCGCGCTTTCCACCACATGATCGATTGTACTGTTGCTGACATTGTCAGCGAGGCGTTTCTTGGCCACCCAGCTTCTGCGCATGCAGCCGGCGAGACTGCCGAAGTCGCCTTTCAGCAGGAACTCCTTCATGCAGTAGGCGTCTTCCTTCATCGCATCCAGCGCCTCCATCGTGGTGCCGCTGTGATGGGTCAGGTTGTCGGTCTGCTCCTTGATGATGCGCGCGGAGGATCGCGACACCCCGCTGTCGAACAGCACCAGCGAGCTTTCCAGTTCGGAGATGATCCAGTTCTTGATCCGCAGGGGGTTGACGATGACCCTTTCGCCCGGGTGGAACTCCATGAAGTTCACGCCGCCGAAGGTTGCCGCATACTGGTCCTGCCGCCCGCCGCCCAGCCCGGCGTCGATGCGCTCGATCTCAAATGCAAGGCTGGCGATTTCGTATTCCCCGAGCGGCAGATTGAGCCACTCGACGAACGCCTTGAGCAGCGAAACCACCATGGTGGACGAGGTGCCGAGCCCCGAGCCGGGGGGAGCATCGCAGAAGGTGGTGATGCGGCAGGGCAGCGGGCGGCCGCCGTTGAACTGCCTGACAATCCGCCGGTAAACCGCGCGGTGCAGGATCAGCGGGTCGTCTATCTGCATCGGCTCCTCGGCCGCAGCCTCGAAACTGCCGCCGATATCGGGCGCGGCAAAGCAGACGCGCCCGTCATCCGCCGGCTCGATGATCGTGTAGGCATAAAGATCGATCGTGGCGTTGAGCACGGCGCCGCCATGCTGGTCGCAGTATGGCGAGACGTCCGTGCCGCCGCCGGCAAGACCGAGACGCAGCGGCGCGCGCGAGCGTATGATCATGCTCTGAGCGCCGATTCGGCGCCCGACGCGCGGTCCAGCAGCGGGTCGAAGCCGCGCAGGCAGTCCGACCACGTGTAGTCCCGCAGCACGCGGCGCCGGGCGGCCTCGCCGATGGCCCGGCCGGCGGGTCCGGCGGCATGCAGGCAGGCAGCGGCGAAGGTTTCGGGTGTATCGGCCAACAGCACCTCCTTGTCGGGAATCGCGTCGATACCGGTCAGCGCATCCCGGGTGACGACCGTCGGCCGCGCCATCGCCATGGCTTCGAGCACCTTGTTCTGGATGCCGCGTCCGATGCGCATCGGCGCCACACTCACGCTGGCATACGCGATGAAGGGACGCACGTCAGGCACACGCCCGGTCACGAAGACGCCATCGGTTGCGGCCAGCGCCAAAACGCTCGGGGCGGGATTCGAGCCGACGATATGGAAGGCCGCGTCCGGCCGGGTTCGCCGGATGATGGGCAGGATCGCTTCGGCAAACCAGGCCACGGCATCGGCATTAGGCTTGTAGTCCATCGTGCCGGTGAAAACGAAGTTGAGCCGATCGGCGGCGTACGGCGCGTCGAACGGCTGCGACGGATTGAAATAAGCGTAGTCGACGCCGCTGCTGATGCCGCGGATCTTGGCCGCCTCCGCGGGATGCATCCGGGCGAAAAGCGCGGCCTCGGCAGTCGAGACGAAAGTGCTCCAGTCGCATTCGCGCGCGATGCGGGCTTCCAGCGCGGCGACGCGGCGCCATTCGCGGGCGTGGACGTATTTCATCGGGAAGGAATCGGACTCGGCGTAGGCCCGCCATTTTTCCGAGTCGACGTCGGCCAGGTCGACCAGGCAGACGTTTTCCCGTCCGCGCAGATCCAGAACGTACGGCGCCATGTTGGAGGAGCAGACGAAGATCGCCTCCGGCTTCACGTCCCGCAGCACGCGGCGGACCCAGCCCGCCAACCCGCGGTCGCGGTAGAACGTGACGCTGAGCGGTTCACCGGTCAGCAGGCCGCGCAGGCACGTGATCCTGGCTCGGCGGCGGTCAATCGCCGCGAAATACGAGTCCGCGCACATGGCGCGGACGATCGGCACATGCTCCAGGTCGCGCGGGTCGTCCACCAGGCAGCCGAGATGGACGGCATAGGAATTGCGCAGGTGTCCGAGGATCTGCAGCGGCCTGATCTTCTCGCCCTTGATCGGGGGATAGGGAATGCGCTGGGTCAGGAACAGCAGGCTGCGCAAATACGGCGTCCTTGGTAATTACGGCGAGCACCTCTTCACATATATCAGCGCCGTCCGGCCACTCGGATTTGATATGCGCATGCGAATCGCCGTCCGGCGGCGAATCGCAACCGCTCAGGTCTGGAGGAACGCCAGCTTGTCCTCCTCCAGCACCACGCAGGTCAGCGCGCCGCCGAGCACCGCCCCGGTATCGATGGCGATTCGGTTGGGCTGGATCACCGGTTCGCGCTTGGGCGTATGCCCGTGCACGATCACCGCACCATGGTCCGCGCGCGACGACAGGAACGGCTCGCGTATCCACAGCATGTCGTAACGGTTCTGCCGTTCCAGCGGCACGCCGGGCTGGATGCCGGCATGCACGAAAAGATAGGGCCCGACGCGGTGGTTGAACGCGAGGTCGCGCAGGAAGATCAGATGCTGGCGCGGGATCAGCGCGGCCCATTCCGCCGGGGGCACCAGCCGGGAGATGCCCCAGCTCAAGAGCGAGTCGGCGCCGCCATTGGTCAGCCACAGCGACGGCGCGTCCTTGTCCACCGCCGCCAGCGCCGAGAGCATCATGTGCTCATGGTTGCCCATCAGGTTGACGATTTCGTCGGCCGGCACCGGCGGGGTGTTGATCAGCCAGTCCACCACCTGGGCGCTGTCACTGCCGCGATCGACATAGTCGCCGAGATGCACGAGCACGGTATGTTCCGCCGGGCGGCTGGCGATATCGTCGGCGATCAGCTCATGCAGCGCCATCAGGCGGTCCATGCAGCCATGCACGTCACCAACGGCATAGACGCGCTGTCCGGGGGGCAGAGTGGCGGGGGCGGCGGCAAATTCGATCATGACCCGTAAGTGTAATGCCGCAGGCGGCTTTGGCCAATCACCGCGTGTTCGTGAACCGCCCCCTTGGCGGATCGCCGCCGGCACCTTATCCGAACCCTTATGAACGCAATCCAGGTCGAAAGCCTCAGCAAGCGCTATGACGCGGTGCTGGCGGTTGACAACATCGATTTCACCGTCCGGCAGGGCGCCACATTCGGGCTGCTCGGCGGCAACGGGGCCGGCAAGACCACCACGATCGCCATGCTGCTGGCGCTGATCGTTCCGACATTCGGACGCATCACCGTCCTGGGGCACGACATGGCAACGGACCGGTACGCCGCCCTGGCGCGGATGAATTTCTCGTCACCCTATGTCGCCCTGCCCCACCGACTGACGGTGACGCAGAACCTGCGCGTCTACGGGCATCTATACAACGTGAAGAAGGTGGACCGGCGGATCGCGACCCTGGCGCGGGAACTCGATCTCGGGCCGATCCTCAACCGTCCGGCGGGGGAGTTGTCGGCGGGGCAGAAGACCCGGGTGGCGTTGGCCAAGGCACTGATCAACCAGCCGGAGGTGCTGCTTCTGGACGAGCCGACGGCGAGTCTGGATCCCGACACCGGCGACATGGTGCGCACCTGGCTGGAGCAGTACCGGCTGGAAAGCGGCTGCACGATCCTGCTGGCGAGCCACAACATGGCGGAGGTGGAGCGGCTGTGCACCGACGTCGCGATGCTCAAGCAGGGCCGCATCGTCGATCGCGGCAGCCCGGCGGATCTGCTCGCGCGCTACGGGCGGCACGATCTGGAGGCCGTTTTCCTCGATATCGCACGCGATCGGCGGCAGTCGGTGCCGGTGTAGCGGTTTTCCCGTCATGGCTTGGTGTGTCCGCTCGGACGTTGACCTGGCTGGTCCGGCGCGAGCCGCTGGTTTTTGTGTCATGGCCGGACGTGGTCCACGACTTTGCCTTGACCAGCCTCCGGGAGAATGCGGCAAGGCGACGCCCAAAAATGACCGGATCGGTTGGCGCCACCGTCCACGTCATGGCCCGGCTTGTCCGGCCGCACCTATGCCAGCACGTGCCGCGTTAGGTGGCCCGGACAAGCCGGGCCATGACGGTGTTGGGGGCAAACGGTAGTTCTTGGGCGTCGCCTAAGCCACGTCCGGCAGCGGACCTACTGGGCGCATTCCCAGGTCAAAATGAATCGCACGGCGCCCATGTCGGGGTGCAGCGGCCATGACATCCAGCCGGTCGATTCCTGAAGCCGGTCGCCGTCAAATTTGAAAAAGCGCGTCTGTTCGCCACCGACCCAGGCCGGGTTGGCGGACACATCGACCGAGGTGACCCATTTTTGGCCTTCGAGCCGATACAGGCCGGTGTAGGCGACCAGGGATTTCAGCAATTCGGCGCGGTCCTGGTCGGTTGTTGGCGGCTTCCGCCCCTCGGCCGTCAGCACCACCATCATGCGCCCCTCCGGCGTGAAGACGATGCTGCCGGAGGGATGCTGTCCCAGGACGGGCTGGCGCGCGCCTGTCGCTTGTTGTTCCACTTCATACGAAACCAGGGTCCACGCGCCGACGAGCCTGGCTTGATCATTGGCAAAGGCCGGCCGCACGCCAAGACATAACATGACAAGAACGATGATCGGCGTCAGCTTGGGCATGGCTCGGACCCCTGAGGTTGATGACAGTGCCGGAACCACGGTCCGGACAACGGCGGTGGCCGGGCCGTTCGGCTGTGCGGCGCTAAGATGCTGTGTGGTAAGGAGGTTGACGGCCGGTTGGTATGATTCAGGTCAACAGCGACGCCGGTAGCTGATTGTCCGCCCTGCCCGCTGGATGCCCGGGCGTCAAAGCACCGACCGCTGTTGGCGGCGATTCTTGCCCAATTGTCACCGGTCATCGATTGAAGTCGTTGTGACGGGCATCCGGTCTTCGGAAACGCCGCTCGGCCGGCCTAAAACGTGCGAAACCGTTCCAGAACGCCCGCCGGCGGCGCGGTCCCGTCAATCAACCATGACTTCGCCGCAAAGACCGAGGCAATGACCAGCCCGTCCCGGAGTGCGGCATGCCGCAGCACCGGAACATCCGGCCTTTCCTTCGCATTCACTCGAACGCAGTCGGCATCGATGCCGGCACGAGCGCCCGGTGCGAAATCGTCGATATGGTGCGTAATCAGGAGGTCCGAACGCCCGCCGATTGCGGCATCGAGGACGCTCCCGTCCTCCGCCTCCATCATCGGCTGCACGCCCCCTCCCAGCACCATGTAAGGCGCCTGGCCGACGACCCCACCCGAAGCACTTGCCTCGACCGCATTCCGGGCAGCCTCCGCCAGTGCCTCGGGCAGGCCAACTCTGATCAGCACCTCCTGCACCGTATCCAGCATCAAATACGAAATGATCGGCTGCACCGGCCCGAGGCGGCAATGGCCGGCAAACAGGCTGCGCACGAGCTGCCCGGCAGCCGATCCCTGGCGCCCGCGCGAGAGGCTCAGGTAGTGGCTGACCCACACGTTCACATCGAGCATGACCCGAAGAACCACGCGGCCGGTCTCCCGCGGGACGCGGACTACCGCGGCTTGTTCAACGGCCCCCCTGCCGCGCTTCGCTCACGATGGTAGTCGGCAACCGCCCTGACGGCTGCCTGTTCGTCGCTTTGCCCCTCCGCGTCCAAGCCCGATGCGTGTGCGCGTTCAAGCAGTTGTTGTTCAACCACCCTGTTGCCAACCTCGGCGATGGCCTTGGTCATCAGCACGGCCATGAACGGGGACACCGCAGCCGTCGAAGCCGTTCGGCGATCCCGGGCAAGATGACGTCCGGTACAGCGGGTGTTGGCCGATGGGTCGATGATTTTCAGGTCAACCTGGCAGCGATGGTTCGTCGGCCGCTGCCGTCAGAACCGTGGCCGAGACCGGCGGCAACGCTGGTCCGATTGCCGCAACCGCCGGCAAGGGTCGTTGTGCAGTTGATTTTTCTCACCGTTGCGCCAGGATTTAACCATGCAAATTCGTCTTCTTCGTGGGCAGGAGGCTACCATCGCTGCGCTGGCTGCACGCACCGGACGCAGCATGGACGACGTTGTTCAGGAGGCGCTCGCACGATGGGCGGAGCGTGAAACCGATCTCGCGGAGTTCCGCGAAACGCTGGATGAAGCGGAAGCGTCGCTGGCGCGCGGTGAGGGGATCGAGATCAGCGAAGAGTCCATGCGCCATTTGGCTGAGGACGTGAACCGGCGAGGGCGGCAGCGCCTGGCTGCCAAAGAGGGCGACGTGTAAGGGGTGCATCGGCTCTTCCGCAAGGCTCGAAGGGATCTGGACGCTATCCGGGACTATGTTTTTGCCGCCAGCGGCAGCGAAAAGCTGGCGGATGCGCAGATCTATTCGATCACAATCCGCAAAAGCTTAGTTGATATGCGGCTGCATTTATTGTGGCCCGGGCCGAGGGCTAACGGCGGGTCCCGCAAACGCCGGAACCCGGCATGTTTGTATCGATGATTGCGCGGGTCACTCCGCTGCCTCGCCTGATGCCGGTTTCGCCTCCCGCCTGAAAGCGCCGATCTCCGCGTTGATGTCGTCGAGCGTGAGAGCGTCCAGGCCGCGGCGCTTGGACCCCGCCCACGCTTGTTGAAGCCATTCCGGCGGCGGCGCCGCGATACGGATGAAATCTTGCCTTACTCATGACGACGACCAATCGCCCGGGACGCGTCCCTGGACATGCCCCGCCCGCGCATGCCATCCCTCCGCGCATGAATTCAGCCGCACTCCGCCGCATCTGGGGCCTGATGTACAGGCACCTCGCGCTCTACCGCCGATCCTGGCCGCGCCTTCTCGAACTGGCCTACTGGCCGATCCTGCAAATGTGCATCTGGGGGTTCACCGCGCGCTTCCTCGCCATGCGCACCGGCTACAACCCGGCGATCATGGCCGGCGCCACCCTGCTCGGCGGCGTGCTGCTCTGGGAAGTCACTCTCCGCAGCCAGATGGGCATGTCGATCTCCTTCATGGAGGAGATGTGGTCGCGCAACCTCGGCCACGTCTTCGTCTCCCCGCTGCGCCCGTCGGAGATGCTCGCCGCGCTGGTCGCCATGTCGGTCATCCGCATGCTGCTGGGGGTGGTTCCGGCGATCCTGCTGGCCTGGGCGTTCTACGCCTTCAACATGTTCAGCCTCGGCCCGGTGCTGATCCTGTTCTTCATCAACCTGATGATGTTCGGCTGGATGGTGGCGCTGGTGGTGATATCGCTGATCCTGCGGCACGGCATGGGGGCGGAGGCGCTGGCCTGGGGCGTGATGTTCGGCATCGCGCCGTTGTCCGCCGTGTTCTACCCCGTCACCGTCCTGCCCGCCTGGCTCCAGCCCGTCTCCCTGCTGCTGCCCACCACCCATGTTTTCGAGGGCATGCGGGCCATCGTCCTGCAGAACGAAATCCGCTGGGACCACCTTGTTGCCGCGTTCGCGCTGAACTGCGTCTGGCTGACCGTCACCATGCTGCTGTTCGCGCGGCAGTTCCACCAGGCCAGGGTCCGGGGCGCCCTGCTGAGCATCGGCGAGTGATGCCAACCCGGTTCTGGCTGATCCGCCACGCCCTGGTGTCGGAGAACGCCCGCGCGGTGCTGTACGGGGTGATGGACGTGCCGCTGTGCGAAACCACGCTGCTGGAGCAGGCTCCGATGTATCGCTCCCTCGCGGCGCGGCTGCCGCGCCCGGCGGATTGGCTGGTGACTCCCTTGTCGCGCACCCGCCGCACGGCCGAGACGATCTTCGCGCACGGCTACCCGGCGGCGGAGCTGACCGAGGAACCCGGCCTGACGGAACAGTCGCTGGGCGAGTGGCAGGGCCTGCCGCACGCGGACCTGCCGGCGCGGCTGGTGCTGCCGGCGCATGCGTTCTGGCCTCTGGGCGGCTACGAAAAGCCGCCGGGCGGGGAAAGCATGGCCGAGGTGATCGTCCGCGTCGGCCGGACGATGGAGCGGCTCGCGGCGGCGCATGCCGAACGCGACGTGGTGATCGTCAGCCACGGCGGTGCGATCCGCGGCGCGATCGCTCACGCCCTGCAGATCGGCCCCGACAATGCGCTGCACATGGCGGTGCAGAATCTGTCGCTGACCCGGCTGGAAAAGACGCCGGAGGCCTGGCGGGTGGTGTGCGTGAACGCAGCACCGGGATATTGAGCGACCGGCTGAAAGCAAAGATTAATAAAGAAGGAAAACCATTCGGCTGGATTTCGCGATTTGTTGGTTTAACCTCGCACGGGATGCAATCGGAGACGAATCTTTGCACAAACTCCGGCGGCGCCGGCTTCCCCGTCTATCCTTCCGCCGTGAACGCGATATAATGCGGCGGCCCATATGGAGTGAACACCGACCGCAACCGCACTCTCGAACGCGTTTAGGACAACAGGGCCGGGAGAACGGCTGCGTGACTTACGAATATTGGCAAAGCAGAACCCGGGCCGCCGAACAGCCCATACCAGGGGTTCGGACGGTATGGATTCTCTGCAACTCGATCAGGACGCTGCTGCCGCCGATCGGCGGCCGTTGCAGGCTGAACAATAAAGGAAGCGCAAAATGACTACTCTCATTATTGTCGTTGTCGTCGTTGCCTTGCTCTGGCGTTTCGGCTATTGGCCGTTTGACGGCAGCTACCCGAAACTGCCGCAGTATGGCGCCAACCGTACGCCTAAGGTGGATCCGCCCGGCGGGCCCAAGCCCGGCCCGTAACGTCGGAGATCCGATAAACGCAGCAAACGCAGGCCGGCGGTTCCGACCGCCGCCTGATGCCGCACGATCGCCCCGGTTCGGGCCTTAGGTGCGACACGCCAACTGGTTCGTGTGGCTGGTTGACACCTATCCGCCGCAACGCTGGTCGTCACCCACAACGACGAGGCCGCCCGGACGACGGCCTACCCAAGCAAAGCCGCAGCATAGGCGGCGATCGTCACGGCCCATCCGTTCTCAAGCGCATCCGCGGTCAGTTCATGCCCGATGGACGCCTCTGCCAGGAACGGCACGGCGGCCACCAGCGGCGGAATATTGTGCAGGTTGAGGTCGTGCCCGGCGTTCACCACCAGACCGGCCTCCCGCGCGAGCGCCGCGGTCGCCGCGATCTGGTCCAGTATCGGCTGATGCGCGCCGTCCCTGAACGCATGGGCATACGGCCCGGTGTAGATCTCCACCCCATCGGCGCCGCTGTCGCGCACGCGGCCGATCACCTCCGGCTCGGCGTCGATGAACAGGATCGCCCGGCCGCCCAGCGCCTTGATCTCGGCCACCGCCGGATTGGCGACCGCCGCCTGCGCCGCGTCGAGCTTCCAGCCCTCATCCGAGGTGAACGCGCCCGGCGCATCCGGCACCAGCGTCACCTGCTCCGGCCGCACCGCCCGCACGATCTCCAGCAACCGGGCGTCCGGATAGCCCTCGATGTTGAACTCGATGCCGGGGCGCACCGGACGCATCAACTCAGCCAGCATGGGCACGTCGCTGCCGCGGATGTGACGTTCGTCCGGCCGCGGATGCACGGTCAGCCCGAGCGCGCCCGCCTCCAGCGCGAGCGTTGCGAAACGCCGCATGTCGGGCACGCCGGTGTGGCGGGAGTTCCGCAGCAGGGCGATCTTGTTGAGATTGACGCTGAGACGGGCCATGTGGCGCGTCTTAGCGCGGATGGCACCGCAACTCAACGCACGAGCCGGCGTTCATGAGGCAATGATACCGGTTCGGCGCGCCGATTGTGTTGAATGGACACATCGCGGTTCACCCCAAAGATAGTCGCACACGTTCCTGACCTGCTCCGTGGTGCGGCCGCAGATCGCGCATTTCAGTCCGGATCCGTATCAGCATGTCCAAGCAGCTTGTCGCGCGCGCCAATCTCCTGGTCTTTGGGGTCCTGATCGGCTTTCTGGTGCTGATGGGCGCGCTGACCTGGGACGGGTTCAGCGCCGCCCGCGACGCGCGGCAGTGGACGGAACACACCTATCAGGTGCTGGCAAAGCTGCGTGAACTTAGCATCACGGTGCGCGACGTCGAAACCGGACAGCGCGGCTTCCTGCTGACGGGAGACGACGCCTATCTGGCGCCCTACGAGTCGGCTCTGAACGGCATTTCCATCCTTCAGGGCGAGCTGCAGCAACTCACCGCCGACAACCCGGCGCAGCAGGATCGGCTGCGCGCGCTGGCGCCGGTGCTGCAGCACCGGTTGCAGGAGCTTGCGCAAACCATCCAGCTCCGCCGCGACTCCGGCCTGGACGCCGCCACCAGCCTGCTCCGCGCGGACGCCGGCCGCACGACAATGCGGGAGATCGAGAGCATACTCGATGCCTTGACGGCCGAGGAGCAGTCGCTGCTCGTGCGGCGGCAGGAAGCCGCGGAAAACCGCAGCGACCGGGTGCGGCAACTGACATTCGGCGGCGCCGCGTTCGCCATCCTTGCGCTGCTCTGGGCGGCGCGCCTGCTCAATCAGGCATGGTCGCGCTCCACCACCGCGGAAGCCGAACAGCGGGCGCTGGCCGGACGCTTGCGCGCTTCGCTGGACAGTCTCAGCCAGGGCGTCGCGGTGTTCGGCCCGGCCTTCAGGCTGCGGCATTGGAATGAGTGTTTCCAGGTCCTGCTCGGCCTGCCACCGGGGCTGGTGCGGGTGGAAACCCCCTATGCCGCCTTCGTGGAATTTACCGCCAATGGCGGGGGCGACTTCCTGGAAACCGAGGACCAGGTCCGCCACGGTCAGCAGAAGACCAGTGAGCCGATCGTCTATGAGCGGGTGCATGCGGATGGCAGGCTGCTGGAGGTCCGCCGCACGCCGACGCCCGATGAGGGCTTTGTGCTGACCATCAGCGACATGACCAAGCGCGCGCAGTCCGAGGCGGTGCTGCGGGAATCGCAGAAGATGCAGGCGATCGGCCAGCTCACCGGCGGGATCGCGCACGACTTCAACAACCTGCTGACGGTGATCATGGGCAACCTCGAGCTCGCCCGCGCACGGATGCAGCCGCAGGACCCGATCGTGGCGCAGATCGACCGCTCGCTGTGGGCGGCGCAGCGCGGCGGCACGCTGACCAGCCAGTTGCTGGCCTTCGCCCGCAAGCAGCCGCTGGCCCCTGCCCCGATAGACCTGTCGTCCACCCTGCCGGAGCTGGTGCCGCTGCTGCGCCGCACGCTGGGCGAGACGATCGAAGTGCGCTTCGTCGATTCGGCCGGGCTGTGGCCGGCGATGGCGGATTCCGCTCAGTTGGAGAGCGCGGTGCTGAACCTGGCGCTGAACGCGCGCGATGCGATGCCGGGCGGCGGGCGGCTGACGATCGAGCTGGCGAACAAGGTGCTGGACGAGGAGTACGCCCGGCACCACGCGGAGGTAGCCCCCGGCGACTATGTGATGGTCGCGGTGTCCGACACCGGCCACGGCATGACGCCGGAGGTCGCGGCGCGGGTGTTCGAACCGTTCTTCACGACGAAGACCGAGGGCCGCGGGACCGGGCTTGGCCTCGCGATGGTCTGGGGCTTCGTCAAGCAGTCGGGCGGGCATGTGAAGGTCTACTCGGAACCCGGCCAGGGCACGTCGGTGAAGATCTACCTGCCGCGGGCCATCGGCGGGCAGGTGCCGAACATGCAGCGCAGCGGCGTGCCGGCGGAACTGCCGCGCGGTTCGGCCACCATCCTGCTGGTCGAGGACGAGGCCGCGGTGCGGGAAATCGCGGTCGCGATCCTGCGCAACCTGGGATACCGCGTGCTGGAGGCTCAGGACGGCGACGAGGCGTTGCGCGTGTTCGGCGCCCATGCGGCGGAGGTGGAACTGCTGCTGACCGACGTGGTGCTGCCGGGGAAGGTGCGCGGGCGGGAGCTGGGGGAGCGGATCACCGCCATCCGGCCGGAGGTGAAGGTGCTGTACATGTCGGGCTATACGGAGAACTCGATCGTGCATCACGGGCGGCTGGATGACGGCGTGCAGCTTCTGGGTAAGCCGTTCAAGCGCGAGCAGTTGGCGCGCAAGGTGGCGGACGTGCTCGGCGTAGCGAACCCGGGCGCGAGCGCGGCGGCGAATGTGGTGGATATTCGCGGCGTGCGGCGGGAGTAGCCTCGGCGTACCAGTTGGCCACATCAGCGTGAACGGCCTATGCTGGCTGCGCCGTCAGGCGGCGACGGCGTTGGAGGGCGATGCAAGCGGCGCCGGACGGCTTCACCTTGGAGATTGTCTCCGATCTGTCCGAAGTGGCGCGCGCGACGCTTCGGCTCGAGGCGTTCGGGCGCGCGCACGCCTTGCCCGAGACGCTGATCGCCCAGTTCGCGCTGGCGCTGGATGAACTGGTGGCCAACATCGTCGAGCACGGATTGGCCGGCGGGGCGCGCGAAACCATCCGCATCGCCGTCGCCATCGCGCCCGGCAGGCTCAGCATGGAGGTCAACGACCCGGGCCGGGCGTTCAACATGCGGGACGATGCTCCGCCGCCCGACCTTGAGGCATCGCTGGAGGAGCGCCGCGTCGGCGGGCTCGGGGTTTATTTCGTGCACACGCTGATGGATCACGTCAGCTACCGGCGAGAGAACGAATGCAACATCGTCACCGTCTGGAAGTCGCTGCCCGCACCGGCGACGCCCGGCTGACGCCGCGTGGCCGCCAAGGCGAAGCCCGATGACTACCGCTTCACGGGGCAAGGGCCGCAAAACCGTTATGGCCAAGGCTTGTACGGGCCACCTATCGCGGCACGTGCTGGCATAGGCGGCCCGGCCGGGCCATGACGAAACTGATTCGGCGCGCCCGAGTCTCTGATTCCCTGGCGTAGCCTAACGATCCGCCTGCCCCGCCTGAAGCAGCATGGCGTAGCGCTGCACCAGCCACACCGCGCGCTCGAACAGGCTCGTCATCCGGTAGACCGTCTCCTGGTTCGCCGCCTTCACCAGCCGCCGCCGCATCGCGTCCACCACCGTGCTGCGGTCGGAGCTGATCTGCCTGACCAGCTCGATGTTCGCGGCCTCCGGCTCCCGCGCGGCATCATCGGCGCACATCAATACCGCCCCCAGCCCCTGGGTCAGCGCGTCGGCCAGAGTGGCGGCCTCCCCGGGGGGCATCTTGCCGCGCGCCAGGCCGAACTGGAACACCGTGTCGTGCAGCACCCGCAGCACCTCGTTGCGGGCGCGCAGATTGACCAGGCGATCGAGTTCACCGCGCGGCAGGGCGGCGGTGTCCTCTCCCGAGCCGGCGATGCTGCCGAGGAAGCGCTCGATCTCCTCGGTCAGCCGCTCGATGCCGGAGGTGATGGCGTGATCGGGGTTCTCCAGCGTGGGTGCGAGTTGTCCGGTGACCCGCGTCTGCTCCTTCTCCGCCAGGGTCAGGGCGATGTCGGCGTCCCCCACGGCCGCGTCGTAGATGAACTGCGGCACCGCCAGGCTTTCCGCCGGCAGCGGCGGCGCCACCGCGGTCAGCAGCCGGCGAATCGGCCGTGCCAGCAGGAAATAACCCGCCAGCGCCGCCACCTGGCAGGCCAGGTAGATGAACGCCAGTTGCCGCCCCGGTCCCTCGGCCACCGCCCGCACCCCGGCGATCAGCAGCGGCCAGCCGGTGACGTCCTCCGCGACGATCAGCGCGACCAGCACCACGACGCCCATCAGCTTGGTCAATCCCTGGAACAGCACGAGCTGGCGCTGGCTGCCGCGCGCGCTGGCTCCCATCAGGATGGCGCTGAAGCCCGAGCCGAGGCTGGCGCCGATGACCACCAGCGCCGCGCCGGGAAACGGCAGCAAGCCGATCTGGCTGGGCGAGACGGCGATGATGGTGGTGGTGGAGGACGATTGGGTAAACAGCGTCACTGCCAGCCCCACCAGGAAGGCTATCGGCGGCGACGAACCGACGATCCCCATGACCTCGGCCACCGCCGCTCCGGTTTCCAGTTCCATGGTGCCCGAGTGCATAAGCTCCAGCCCGAGGAACAGCATGGCGAGTGCCAGCGCGGCCTCCATCGCCTGCCGCCGTGTCGTTCCGGCCTTGCGGTCCAGGAAAAGCCACGTCCCGGACACTCCCAGCAGCACCATCGTCACCAGCCGCAGGTCGATCGACGCCAGGATGACCAGCGCGGAGGTGCCGAAATTGGCCCACAGCAGCAGCGGCATCGCCGTGGCCATCGGCAGCAGGCCGGCGCTGACCATGCTGACGAGGATGAAGGTGATGCCGTTGGTGCTTTGCAGCAGCGCCCCGGCGACCGTGCCGGCGATCGCGACCACCCCCGGCCTGCCGCCATGCGCGGCGATCGCTTTCCGTAACGGTCGGCCTCCGAGCTGCAGCATGGTGGCCGAGAGGTTGCGGATCCCGGTGAAGAACAGCCCGAGCCCGCCGAAGAACGACGCGACGCCCAGCAGCGCATTCATCGCGCTGGTCCCGGGGCGCGCCGAGGGGCGGCCCGGCTCAGCGCAGTGCCGCCAGGGCGGTTTCGCGGTCTGCGTAAACCGGCAGGATCGCGGCGAAACCGCTGATGTCGAAGACCTCGGCGACCTGGGGCTGCAAGCCGCACAGGGCGATGCGACCGCCCCCGGCGCGCAGGCGCTTGGCGGCGACGAGGAAGATCCGCAGTCCGGCGCTGCTGACGTAGACGAGGTTGGCGAGATCGATCAGCAGCCGGTCGCACCCCGATGCGGTCGCCGCGATCAGCTCGCGCTCGAAACCGGGCGCGGCGGCGGTGTCGAGGCGGCCGGCGGGCATCAAGATCGTCTCGGTCATGCACTGTTTCCGTTGGGCCGGCTTCAGGATGGCCGTTTCGTTTAGACCGCGACGGAGAGACGATCAACGGAGGGGCGCCGGAATGTGGCGGCGTTTCACGGGGGTCTTGCGGGGCGGCTGAAATACAGCCGCCAAGCTTGCGGTTTTTGTTCTACTTAGTTGCACCATCGGTTGTGCCACCTCATCCTCATGGCGCGCAAAGCATACCCCGGCGAAGGCCGGGGGCGCGCCAGCCACGCCCCCTGCCCGTGACGCCGCACCCCGGCAGCCGGACGCAAGACATCCAACTTAAGCCGCGGACGTGCTACACGGGTCCGGATTGGGAGCAGGATGGAGCGGGTGGCGGCACTGACCGAGGCATCGATTGCTATTGTGAGGCGAAAAGCGGCGCGGCAATTGCCTGGTCCCGATTGGGCTGACCTGGCCCCTCCGCCTGGTTGCCGCGGATTGCGGGAGCCCGATCAATGAACGAACCGGTTCTCGATCTCAGTTCCTTGCGCAAAGCGATTGCTTCGCTCGAGGGCGCAATCGAAGTCGTCAGCGACAGCCCATGGTTCGACCGCCAGCCGGCAAATCTCCAGAACACGTTGATCGCCGGAGTGATTCAGAACTTCGAGTTCGTCTACGAACTCAGCATCAAAATGCTCCGGCGCCGGATCGAGTCGCCGATGTCGAAGCCTGGTTCAGATATCGCAAGATGCGCAATCTGACTTCTCATGCCTATGATCGCGCCAAAGCATTGGCAGTTTACCGCGACACCCTGACGTTCATCGGCGACGCCAAATCTCTGCTCGCCGCGCTCGAGGCGCGCAATGAGTGATCTGCCGCCGATCGATATCCGGCCGGATCTTTGGGGGATCGTGCGCGACATCATGCGAAGGCATGTGCCCGGGCATGAAGTTTGGGCGTTCGGATCGCGGGTGAAAGGGACGGCCAAGCCGTATTCCGACCTCGATCTGGCAGTAATTTCGGAGAAGCCCTTGCCGCTGGAGGTCCTGGCGAGGCTTGCTGAGGATTTTTCCGAATCCGATTTGCCCTGGCGCGTGGACGTGGTGGATTGGGCGGCGACGAGCGACTCGTTCAGGAAAATTATCGAGCGGGACAAGGTGGTGCTGACCAGCGGTTGAGGCCCGGGGAGACGTGCTCAGAGGCGGGGCTTGTCCGCTGGCAGCATCTCCCGGCGGGCGATGCGCGGGCGACATGCCGTCGCAGGGGAATCGGGTGAACCTTTTCACCCGGTGATGAGGCTTGCAAGAAAGTCGTCATCCCACCCGGCCGCCTTGCGCCTGCCGCGCAACGAGTTCTTGCCAGGGGCTCGTCTGAGGAGGTTGAGGG
>Ga0326728_10000595_pt1 | contig 139644 bp, 110 predicted proteins | sample MB3enrmetagenome_FD_207602 | JGI IMG/M metagenome (GOLD analysis project Ga0326728, IMG submission 207602) | Lab enriched peat soil microbial communities from McLean, Ithaca, NY, United States - MB31MN | ecosystem: Environmental > Terrestrial > Soil > Wetlands > Peat | place: USA: New York...
GGCGGGAACGACGGCGCATCCGCTGCGGCCTCCGGCTCCTCGAACGGCGGCGGCGGTGGCGGGAACGACGGCGCCTCCGCTGCGGCCTCCGGCTCCTCGAACGGCGGCGGCGGTGGCAGGAACGACGGTGCCTCCGCTGCGGCCTCCGGCTCCTCGAACGGCGGCGGCGGTGGCGGGAACGACGGCGGACCCGCATGCACTGCTGCTTCTTGCGCAAATGAAGGTGGCAGCGGCCCTACCTTGGTAGTCGAAGACCCCTTGCCTTTTCCTTTTCTTGGTGAAACTGGTGGCGGGGGCGGGCCCCTGCTTTTACTCTTGCTTGGCGCGGGCACGGGCACGGGAGGAGGCGGGAAGGCCTTGGAAAGGGGGGGAGAGGGAACACAAGGCGGGGACGTCAATTGCGGGGCAGGTTTCGGCGATTGGTCTGCCTTCGGAACCGGAGGGACGACTGGAGATACCGACCTTGGAGACGCGCCGGATCCGGCAAAGGGGCCTTTATATTCTTGTTCGATGTTTGCGCCCTTGTAAAACGTGATAACATTCTGCAACGTGGACTCGGTGTCGAATTGATTCCGGAGCGATTTTGCTTCCGATTGCCTCGGCTTGACCGTGGGTGCTTTTAACCCCTCATCCTTCACGAACTTGTTGATTTGATCATCGACTTCTGCGATTTCGGTTCGAGCCACGGCATTTGCGAGTTTATAGCCCCGGACATCTAGATCCTTGTCGAGATGGACTTGGAACCTGTGCCCGCATGCGGCATCGACCGCTATGGTTGTTAACCCTTTTTTTGCGATGATCTCTCGCTTTACAGTAATTGTTTGCTTCTTGGAACAGGCAGGGCAGGTGATCTTTATCTTTACCTCTTGAGATTTTAAGTCAGGGCTTTTTTTTGCCATTACAGACCACCGTCTATTGAAACGCGTGCATCGCTTTCTGACCATATCCTACAAGAAAAGCCCTAAATACATTCTTAAGGGGGAAGAATTTTTGCGCGATTCACGACGCGGCCTTGGACAGCTTTTCGTATTGCGTTTCAAGCTGTTCCTTTATACGTTGGAGCCGCAATCGCTTCATATTCTTGGCACCATCGGTGGAGACACCTTCCTCGAAGGTGGAAATCTCGATATCCATAAGCAACTCGTTGATGCGACGGATGCGATCGTGGTACTGGATCTTGATGTCTTCCATTTCCCACAGTTCGGTATCGATCGACCCATCTTCGACAAACGTGGCTTTTACGGTTGCCACGGGGATTGCCGGCGCAAAAGCGGTAACCGGTACCTGCACGACGGGTGGTTTGCCGAGTTCAACGGGTCCTTTGAGAACCTTTTCTTGCTTGATCCCGGGCAAAGGTTGTGGCATGGCTCGTGGAACCGGAGGCCCTGCAGGCATCAACACCCGTGGCGCGTAAGTGTCGGAAATGTTGGCGCTCTTGAAGTATTGAATCACGATTGCGAGCACGCGCTCGTCGTCGAACACGTTCTTGATGTTGCTCGGCTTGTTGGCATTTGCGGCTTGGTATGCCTTGCCAATGCCCTCAATCCTCGCGAATTCGGAGAGTTGCTCGTCGACTTCGATGAGCTCCGAAGAGAGCACGACGTCCGCCTTCTGCGACCCCCTGACCTTCAAGTGTTTGTCGATGAACACCTGAAACGTGTGCCCGCATGCGGCGTTCACGGAAAAAGTCGCGATGCCGTTCTCGGGAAGTTGCACATCCACGGCAACGTTCAGGAATTGCTTCTTCGAGCACGTCGGACATGTGATTCGGACTTTTTTGAGATCATCTTTGGACGCAAACATCGTGATCCAACCTTACACTACTTGAATCACACCACATCCCGCGACGGACCTGGGTCGAAGCCATCTTGATTATTTGGCATCGACACGCATATGATCAAAATTCGCGAATATAAAGCCGTTTCATCCAAAAATGGAACTGGGAAAATCGTTCCCGCGTGAGCGGAAACGTGCAATATCACATCGTTGGTGACCATTTCTCATTTAACGGGCAGATCATGAGAATGCTGGAGCTTGGAAGCACTGGCCCGAGGTTCCTGCTTGCAAATATTTCCCTCTGATACTAGATCCGCCTATAGAAATAAGCGTGCTGTTCCTCTTCGTTCGCCTGCACCGCTTGTACCTGTTCCAGGGCGAGCAGATGGGGCAGCTCATCCAACGCGTATCGATATGCGACGATGATCGTGCCTGGCCGGGCGGTCTGGAATACATGGTTCAGGAATCGCTGGTTATCGGGGAGGCTGAAGATGAAAACGAAATCGAACCCCGCGAGATCCTGCTGGAACAGGTCACCTTTCACGACCCTTGCACCCTTCAGGCGAGCTTCCTTTTGAACGTGGTTTGCTTCCCGGATGAGCTGGTCGTTGATCTCCACGCCGGTCGCCTTGACGCGGAAGCGCCGGGCCACCATAAACACGACCTTCCCGTTTCCTGCCCCGAGGTCGATGAATCGTTGCTTAGAGCCAGCCGATAGGCCGAAGCTTTGCTCCAGCGTATCCATGATCCCCTCGATCGCGGAATCCGGGGTCGGGGCAAAAGGAAGCGCCACTTGGCTCTGCATGTCATAGTAGGAACTGCCTTTCGAGGGCTTAAAAAACAGGTTCCTGAAATGCTCCACAAATTTGCTCGTCATACACGTCACCTTGGCACGAAAATGGCTCACGTGATCGAGAATGCGATCGATTGGAGCGATCGCGGGTCCGACGACGGCCCGATGAGCATCGAATAGTCAGCAGGCTCGACCGTCCATATTGCTAGGTTCACGTCGTAATGTGCGAGGTCTGCGGCCTGGATCGTCGTGCTTGCGGTGCGGGTCTCGCCCGGTGCCAAGGACACCCGCGTGAAGCCCTTTAACTCCTTCACGGGCCGGTCCACGGTAGATGTGCCATATCCGATGTAGAACTGAACGATTTCCTCGCCGGGCCTGGTGCCAGCATTCGTCACGTCCACGGATGCCACGATCGACCCATCCGTGGCCATCACGTCTTGATCAACAGATGCTTTGGAATAGGTGAAGGGAGAGTAGCCGAGCCCGAAGCCGAACGGAAAAGCAGGATCCAAGCCGTTCTTGTCGAAGAGCCGGTAGCCGTGATAATAGCCATAATCGATCTTCTTAGCATTCCTGTCGAAAAACGGGAGTTGATCAGGCGATCTCGGGAAGGTGCAGGGCAGCTTGCCAGAGGGATTCACGTCACCGGCAAGGATATTCGCAATGGCGGTGCCGCCTTCCATTCCTGCATACCACGCCAAGAGGATCGCCGGCACACGATCCTTCCATGATTCCATGATGACCGCGCTCCCGGCCTCGATCACGACGATCATTCGGGGGTTTGCTTCCGCCACGGCCGTGATGATGTTCTCGTCAGCCCGTGGTAGGGTCAGCGAGACGCGATCACCACCTGACGTGCCCAAAAACTCGCCCTCGTTTTTCCAAGATAGGCCGGACATGACTATGGCGACATCGGCATCTCTTGCTGCCTCCGCGGCTCGTCGGGGGGACTTGCCCCCTTTGCATACCAAGGCACAACTCGGAGGGATTTTTGCCTTGATCCCTTCCAGCGGCGTGCGGATATATGGCGGGCGCACGCGACTCGATCCATGATCCCCGATGTTTGACTCGCTCGCCAATTTGCCGATGACGGCGACCCGCTTGATGCCCGAGAAGTCCAAGGGCAATATTCCACCCTCGTTCTTGAGCAACACCATGCCCTTTCGAGCGGCTTCGAGTGCGAGATCGACGTGCTCCTTGCAGGCGATCTTCTCCTTTGAAAAGGCCTCCGCGTTCGGGGGACTGTTGAATCGAAGTTGCTGGCGGAGGATGCGGACCACGGCATCGTTGACTTCCTGTTCCGTGATCTTGCTTTTATTCAACGCGTGTTGCAGGTAGCTAGGCCGCATGTGCATCTTGAAGGGCATCTCCACGTCCAAACCAGCGTTGACTGCCTTGATACCATCCCTGACGCCCCAGATGAAGTCTGAAATCACGTAGCCGTTGAATTGCCATTCATCCTTGAGAATTTCGCGGAGGAGATGCGGTTGCTCGCAGCAATGCAGGCCATTAACCTTGTTGTAGGCACCCATGACAGAGGCCGCGCCCGCGTCGATGCATTGCTTGAAGTGAGGCAAGTAGACCTCGCGTAATGTGCGTTCGTCGACACGTGCATCCACCTTGAGCCGGGCATTTTCCATCGAGTTGAGCGCGAAGTGCTTCACGCAAGCCATAACGTTCTGGGATTGTACGCCGCGCACGAGAGCCGAGCCCATCGCGCCGAGCAGTACTGGGTCCTCACCATACGTCTCTTGGGCCCGCCCCCACGCGGGATGCCGCAGCAGGTTGATGCAGACGCCGGCGAACAGGTTTGCACCTTGCGCCCTGCACTCCACCCCGATGGCCTGCCCGATGCGGTACTCCAGGTCCGGATCCCACGTCGCCCCGCGGGCCATGGACACGGGAAAGCACGTCGACGCGCCCATGACGACGCCTCTCGGCCCGTCCGAGAAGCCAACGGGCGGCAGGCCAAGCCGCTTGCATCCCCCGAACGGGATGGGCACGGCGTTGTATCTGCGGACCATCGGCAACCCCTTTCCGGTAATCGTCCAGTTTCCCGCGAGGTACCCGAGTTTTTCCTTTAAAGTCAGGAGCCCGAGGAACTCTTTGGCCTTTGTTTCGATGCTTGCATCGTCCAAGCCCGTCAGGGCGGTCCAGTTGACTGCCATGGCCTTCACTATTAGTCACTTGGCTCGTGCCCCGTCCTTAAATCCTCGAGTTGTGCCAGCACCTCAGCACGGCGGGGATCGCCCTCGCCATCGGGAAGCAGGTCCAAGGCCCTAAGGTACGCGGTTTCGGCGGCCGCCAGGTCTTTCACGTGTTTCCACAAGAAATCCGCGTAATAGACGTGAATGTTCGGGTTGGTGGGTTCCATGTCCACGGCCTGCCGAAGCAGCGCGTCGGCGGCGGCGAGGTCTTTCTTCGAATGGATGCAAAAGTTTGCCAAGTAGATGTAGATGGACACGTCCGCCGGGTCGAGCTCGAGGGCTTTCTGGTATTCCGCTTCGATGAGCGGGAAGCAGTCTTGATTTTCCCACCAAGCCATATCCATGACGGCGGCGTAGTTCGCGTGGAGGCGCGCATCGCCGGGATCCATCAGGATGGATTTTTCCGCGCTCGCCATGGTCTCGGTCGGCTCGCCGAACCGCTCCCGCTTGATCCAGTAGCAGAACAGGGCATAGTTAGCAAAGAGCCAAGGATTCTGCGCATCAATCTCGAAGGCATCCTGGTACAGGCCTTGGAACTTTTCGACGAGCACGGGATCGGGATCGAAACCGGCGTCCTTCACGCCCGTGAAGTAGCCATACATCCAGAGCTCGGCATACTCCGTGCGGACCTTCCCGTTCGCCGGTTCCAAGGCGATGCATTTCAGGTACTGGGCCTCGACCTCTGGAATCTTGTTCGGTCGGTCGGACGTCCGCAGGTAGTCGGCATACATGAGCCGCACGCCGACGTTAGACGGATCGCATTTCAACGCTTGCGCGAAATGTAGGTTAGACGTGGCGTCGTCATACCGAGTCCTGCGCAGATACAGTGCGTATCGGGTTTCACGCATTGCGAGCTGGGCCTTGGGCACGTGCCTCCGTGGCATATCCTATGCTTCCTTCGTGTCTTTCTTCTTATCTTCCACGAGCACGATATATCGCTTCTTGACGCCTTCTATCCGGATGTCCGAATAAGCGACACGCATCTTCTCGACCAGCTGCATTGCCTTGAAGGTGTCCACCTTCATGAGCGTGGCAAGGGCATCGTACATCTCGGCCACGAGAAACATCCCGTTGCGCCGGGCGTATTCCTCCAGCAGGTACTCGTGGATGAAGTCAATGCGCTGGTGATCCTGCCGAGATACCTGGTCGCGGACCCGGAAGTAGAGCCCGAATTTCCTGCTCCCGAACGCGAGCACGTAAAACAGCATGAGGGCGACGACTACGGCGTCGACGACCCAGTACTGGCCATCGAGAAAGATATTGTTGGATGTCGACGAGCCGAGTATTGATGGGAGCGGGGACGGCCGGCTCTGGAGGTACCGGATGCCGAATTGCCCCGCGAGCGACGCGTAGATGAACAGGATGAAGGAGTGCTTGTTGAGGGGACCGAACCGATAGCCGGTGCGGGCACTCGCCGATCGCAGCGCCATCAGCAGCATGACGATCGTGACGACGAGGTCCGCATACAAAAAGATCTGGCTCAGGAGGCCGGTGCTCGTGCTCGTGCCGGACGATTGGGTCTTGGGAAGGATGTAGTAAATCGTGATGTTGAACAGGAGATAGGGAAACATGAAGAAGTTCGTGAGCTGGATAACGAGGTTGTCGTAGACCTTCTGGCGCCTGCGAGAGGACCTCGTGGCGGCCACGATGAACGTGGGGAGCAGGCAAAAGACCAGCATGGCACCGAGGATGACCTCGATCACGACCGGCCACGACGGCGCCGAGATATGGATCAAAGTGAGCAGGCCGAGGAACACGAAATAGCCCCACGTGAGCAATAGGATGAAAACAATGACGAACACGGGCAGGATGATCGCGAACGCGTAGGCCAGCCGCCCTTGCTTCACCAGCGCCCCCTCGACCCTCGTGCCATTGCGCCGCGCGGCCGTGAGCAGCGCGTAACCCTGGAAGAGAATCCACGCCGTTGCGCCGATGGCGAGGAAATCGGCGGCGATGCCATAGTCGTTGGTATCCGGGAAAAAATCCACGTATAACTTTAAGGCTTGGATGTACAGGATGAAGAGCAAGAAAAAGGTGCCAAGTTGGGCGAAAAACCTCTTGATGGCAGAACCCTCGAAGAGGAAGTGCGTGACGCGGTGCTTGGTCGAGAGCAACGAGAGAGTCATAAACGTGAGCACGAAGCCTGCGGAGATGTATAACGCTTGCACGTCCGCATTAGGGTTTAATGCCTGAATGTTGGAGAAGGGCACGATGAAATTAAAGATTTGAAGGAGCACCGGAACCCGTTCCATTGGCGTCTGGATTATCGTCAGGACCTGGTGGAAGATGTCGCCATTCGTGACCAAGCCGATGATGCTCGCGATGTTCAGGATCAGCACGGAGATCGTGAAAAAAGCGAGGAACATGAAGGACAGGAAACCCAATCGAACGGGAAAGAAGCGTGGCACTTTATCGGATGCAAGCTCCTTCTCCGTGACGCTGGTTTGCACCCCGAGGTCTTGGCTTAATTCCTGTTCTGTATCAGCATCGCTTTCCTCGACGTGTCTTTCGAGCTCCGCATCATACATTGCCCATTCCGGCTCGTAATCCTGATCGGTTGGCGTCGAGGTCTCTTGCTCATTTTCGACACCAGCAGCCTCGGGGACCGGTTCGGACTCGTCGGGGGGAGAACTTGCCTTTTTTGCCGTGCTCTTGCGTTTGCCTTTTGCCATGTTGGTCACCGCTTAATCCTCGAAGAGAACGGAAATGTCCGCCTTGAACCCGCGGCGTGCCGGGAACTTTGCCTCGTCGGGAAGGAGCGGCTTTGGCCAGAGCATGCTGCCCAAGATGTCGTTGATCTTGTCATCGGGCGGGAAGCCGTATTGCTTGGTGATCCATTCCTCGATGTTGCGGATGGAGATGGAGGCGATGCTCTTCAGTTCACCGCTCGCGTTTTCTGAGACCATCTTCCAGTTCACGTAAGAGTTGAGCATGTACAGCACGTTGAAGGCATCGCTGGCACTCGCCCGGGCGACAGCAGCCTGCTCGGCGGCCAAGCTCGCGTGGGGATGATCGCCCGAGACGACCTTGAGGATCTCCCGCGCCTTCAAGAAGTACTGTGCGGCCCGGCTGTACTCGAACGTTTCGAGCAGCTGGGTCCCGAGCCCGATGACCAAACAGCCTTGGGCAATGCTGAAAAGCTTGTCGTGGTACGCGAAATCAAACTTCTCCATCTTGGCGATGTTGGACGAACGGTTCAGCATGGTCGCGGCCTTCTGGAAGAACATGACCTTCTTCGACAGGAGGGACTCGCCAAGGCCGTAGCCCAGCAGGCGCGTGCCGGCGGATTCCATGAACAAGACTAGCATCTTACGGAACTCTTTCACGGCTTTCTCGCCGGAATCCGATGTCACCTTTATTTCAAGCTTCGCCTCCTTAATGATCTCGTCGATTTCCACGAGCTTGTTGACCCCGACGAACTGTAGCAGGACGAACTCGATTTGCGCGATGCCATCCGATTCGTCCCGGAGCTTGGCATCCTGGCCGCGAAGCTTTGCCAGGTCATCAAGGCCCTTCAGCAGGGCTTTCATCTCGGTGTCGAATTCCGCCTTCAGGCTCTTCACCTGCTTGGGAAGCGTGACGAGCTCCTTCTTCTTGGCCTCGAGCTCGCTTTTCCGCGAGGTGAGATTTTGCTTCACTTCCTCCAGCGTGGCCTGTTTCTCCTTGTCCTTCTTGATCTCCTTCTTGAGCTCGCTGGCACGCCGGTTCAGGTCGGTGATGGCCTTTTTATACTCGTCGATATCGCGTTGGATGCGGTCCGCACTCAATTCCTCGAAATTGTCGTAATAAGCACCAACTCCCTTGATCACGTCGCTCTTCTGCCACGCCTTGCAGATATCAAAAAGCATTTCCTTGGATTGGTCAAACATAGCACGATCAGGACCAGTTGTATAATGACAAGCAGTCTCCCAAAACTAAAATAACCGATTGCTTCGCGGGAAAAATGCCGGTTTTATAAGGCGATCGCGGCCGCCCACCGGTTCACGAAGCACCTGCATAGGTCCCGGATCTCGGCCAAGATACCGCGATAGTAAGGATCGGGCGTCATGTATGGATCGACGACGTTCGCCACCGCACCCTGGAGCACGGCGCCAGAACATGCTTCCTTGAGCGTCCAGAGCTTTCCTGCCAAGTTTTCCACGCCAGGAAATCGGTGGAGGATCTCGTCGGCCATGTACCGCTCCATGATAAGGATGAGGTCGAAGTAATCGGCCATGTCTCGCGTGATCATGCGGGACCGGTGCGCGGTTAAGCTCTCACCTTCCATCTCGTAGACCATAGCGATGCTCTGGGGCTGGGCCCGGGTGAACTCGTCGCTGAGCCCGGCAGACTCGATCGTGATCTCAGAAAAGGTTGCGGGATCAAAGGCATCGCGGGCGAATTTGCGGATGAAGGCCTCCCCCGCGGGCGATCGGCAAGTGTTGCCCAGGCAAACAACCAGTACCTTCGTGGTGGTTTTCAGGAGCGCATCTAATTGGTTCATACCCGATTCGCCGGTAAATGGATTTGATCATAGGAAAAAAATGATAAATGCAGGGGGGGGGATTCGAACCCCCGTACACCTTCGTGACGGGATTTCCCTAATTGATTGCAATAAAGCTGCAACTCGATCTTAAGTCCCGCGCCTTTAGCTTTGACCCTAGTGGGAAACACTGCGTCATTATTTGGCCTGACTCGGCTACCCCTGCGTGAAGTATGCTTCAACAGCCAGCCACATTTGGGTTGATAGCGATTAAGGCCGCGCGCAATAAATCTATCTCGGAATACACAGTATACACGGGCGTGAAGGGATATAGTTGTTCGCAGCTATCTCTCGTTTTCAGGCATGCGAAGGTAATACGTGTCAAAATGCTCGCCCGTCTTTAACGTCCACTCGAAGGGCTCGACATCGACCAGATCGCGGGGATCGAGGACCGGGGGATGGTCCGCGTTATCCTGCTGGATCATGGCCACGCCGGCTGCGGTGGGCTCGAGGATGCATATCGTGCCCGCCGGTTTGATGCAGCGCATTAATTCCCGGATGGCGGCTCCCGCATCGGCCATGTGGTGCAGCGAACCGCTTGCGAAGATCGCGTCGAACCAGCTGTCGTCGAATGGCATGGCCGCAGCATCGAAGGGCTGGAAGGTCACCAGCGAGGCGACACCAGCATTCTCGACGTTCTCCTGCCACGGGCCCCAATTATCACCCTCGGGTTCACCGGTCGTCACGTGGTAGCCGCACAATGCCACTGCCATGGCCGCGATGCCGTTCCCGGTACCGACATCGAGAATCTCGGCATTCGTGGCCAGGTTCATGTCATGGATGGCGGAGAGAAGGACCGGACCCATCATGCGTCCCGGATTGCCGCCGATTATCTCGAGCGTGTTGAGAATCGTTGCGGTGGATCGCTTGGTCATGGCTCAGGCGACCCTCCATGCCATCGTGCAGTCCCCGACACCAGCCTTGTTGACGGTCTCGAAACCGAGGTTCCTGAAATGGAACGTGTCCTTTATTCTCGAGAGAATACCAAGCATGACCTGCGGCATCATGCAGGACGGCGCGCCCTCGTCCACGAGCTTGTAATACGTGTTCGCGGCGCAGAATTTACAGGTATTCATATGGTAGGTGATTCGGACGACCATACCATCTTCGTCCGTCTCTGCTTCCAGGTTGGCCTCGTCGGTGATGCCCCATTCGTCGACCAGGAAACGCCTCGCGGCCTCGAGAAACTCGTCGATGGTCGTGATGCCCTCGGGATTGAAGTCTTGGCTGAGAGATTTCGCGATTCTTGACAGGACTTCCCCCCGCAGCTCTGGTGGGATGCCCCGTTGCACGTGGTACCAGAGCCGGAAGAATGTGGAGTATAGAATTGATGAGTATTTTCCGGGCAGGTCGCCCGAATCGGTCGCGCCTACCATGGTTGATTCACTTGGTATGGTTTTATTGAAGAAGTATTCGCCACGGCGGGTTATGAATCTCTCACCCGGTCGATTGATGGTGATTTAAAACATTGACGATTCATTCTTAGAATGATCCAGCACATTTACGATCCATCCATCGATGATCCAATCCAGAACTGAGATACCTATTTGATGTCCCAATTCATTAATCGAGAAAGGGACAAAATTGTTAATCCTTGAATTTGCTTGGGAAAAAGGTTACGAGATCATGAAAAAACAAGTAAAAACTGTCATATGCAGTGCTATTGTGGTGGCCATCTTTATCCTGGGAACGTGTCGCAAGACGGCGCCCCAAACTCACGCCGTCGCGCCCACGACTCTTCCGCAGGATTCAACCACGACATTGGCGTTGCACGTGTCAGGCAAGAACATAGAGTATCCGAACGGGACCGTGGCGTATCTTCGGGGCGTGGATTACACGTGGTTCGTGAATGCTGGCGGGGGCGGAAGCTGGGTCCTGTCAGACGGGAGGACAGATTGGAACGTTTGGAGCCAGCCCGAGGCGGATTATTTCCTGTCCGAGATGCAGAGCTGGGGATGCAACGTCATCCACGTTTACGGCACCGTCGAGTACTGGGTTGACGACACCAACGATTTCAGGGAAAACCTCAAAACATTCATCTCCGACGCGGGAATCTTGGGAATGTACGTGGAATTCACGTTCTGGGACATCACCGACTCCGGCAGCGATGACACGGAGCCCTCGGGAGTCCTGCCGTGGAACGTTGGTGGAAACTCGTACCTGACCGATAAATCAGACTTCGTCAATTTGTGGACCAGCGTGGCAACCACCCTTCAGGGGTACAACAACGTGCTGTTCGAGCTGTGGAACGAGCCGAACGGCGCGAATAACCTGCCCGCCGATCATTCTGCCGATGAAGTTGCGTGGATGGACGCGGCGCAGGATTGCATCACCGCCATCAGAGGTACCGGGGCCGACAACATCGTCGTCGTGCAATGGGGGTACGGGGTCGGTACCGGCGGGTACGATATGAGCTGGGTCACCGACTATCCCCTGAATGACTCGACGGGAAACTTGGTGTATAGCACGCACCTGTATCGCAGCAATTTCGACGGGGATTACGAGATGAACGATGTTACCTCGGATTACACCACCGCCGGGCTGTTTTCCCTGGACTATCCCTTGTTCGTCGGCGAGATCGGGTGCGACATGAACGCGACCGACCTTGCAAACGAGGAAACGTGGTACAACAACAGCCTGACGCTTCTGAACGAGAACGGGATCAGTTACTGCGGGTTTACAGCCCCGCCGAACGACGGCCAGTGGGCTCTCGTGGCTGGGGACTACGTTCCAAACGCGGCCGGCACCATGCTGATAAATGCGATCGCGGCTGGCGGCACCACCGGACCAAGCACTGGCGGTGGTGGTGGCGGTAAAGGCTCAACGAGCACGTCGATTCCCGGGTATTTAATTGGTCCTACGGTTGTCGTGCTCGCCGCAACTTGCGTGGGTCTTGTAGCCGAGCAGAAACGAAAGTGTAAAACCTGATTCACGACGATTGTTTTCTTATTTATTTCTTCTTTTTATGAGACTGCCTAGGCTATTGTACAGTCCCCGATGCCGTTCTTGCTGGCCGTCTCGATCCTGAGGCTATTTGATTCCCTTTTGAGAACGAAGGTATTACCTTCTCGCCATCAATCGCTCCACTCTCACCTTGACGAAATCGTTGATGAAGAGTATCACGATGGATTCGTAGCCAAGGATGAAGAGCACGAACACTGCGGGAATCGGGCTCATCAGGAATCCGCCAAGGGCGATCAACACTCCCGCAAACGCGTCGACTGCGATGATGCCGGCCATCACTCGGTTAGGACGGGATCCCCAGAACCGGTGTTTCTCCCGCACCGAGAAGATCGTGAGCAGGCCGGAAAAGAACACCATCAGGAACACGAACGTCTGCAACTCTCCGGGTGATGTCCCCGGTAGAACGGCCTTCACGAGGGTTATCGCCACGAAGGATTCGGCCACGTTCAGGGAGCCAAACACTGCGGGCATAATAGCAATGCGCCGCAGGTTCCATTTCTCGGGAACGGGCGACGGCGAGACGTTGTCCCCCGAGATCGAGATCGTGACGAAATCGAACATGAAAAGGATGAACAGCATTTGCACGGACGACATGGCCGGCCGCCGGAAAATGATGGTGGCCAGCGAGATGAAAAACACGAGCTCGAACGTCTTCACAACCTTGTTCAAGATCCAAGTGATGATGCGCCGGTAGATCGACCGCCCGTTCTGCACTAGGTCGACGATGTTCTGGATACCTTCGCGGGACAGGATGACCTGCGCCGATGCCCGCGCAACGTCGGTCGCCGTGCTCACGGCGATGCCGACCTCGGCCTTGTGTAGCGCTGGGGCATCGTTCACGCCGTCGCCTGTCATGCCCACCACGTGGTGGCCGGTTCGCTGGAGGGCGTCGATCACGCGGAACTTGTCCTCGGGAACGACCTCGGCGATCGCATCCGCGGCTTCAATGCCTGCCAGCAACGCACCGGGTTCGTCCCGCTTGAGATCTCGCATACGTACCGTCACCGCGCCGATGCCCACCTGCGCCGCGATCGACTTGGCAATGGCCACGTTGTCCCCGGTGATCATCTTGACTGAAATCTTCAGATCCTTCAGCTGCTCGATCAGCGCAGCGGAATCATCCCGCGGGGGATCTTGCAACGTGATAATGCCCGCGAGTTCTGTCACGCCGCCAGACGTGGCTGCCACGGCAAGCGCGCGCTTGCCGTCTTGGGCCTGTACTTCGACGAGGCGATCGAACGCGGCGGCGTCCACGGAATCCACCTGCGCCTTGATAACCTGGGGCGCCCCTTTGACGACCGCGATCTCGGCGCCGTCCAGCAAGACCCGTGCCACGGCCTTCTTCGACCGTGGGTTGAACGGCGTGAATTGGAGGATTGTGAACGAAACTTCAGGCTGGATGCCCTCATCTGCCGCCCGCTGAATGATGGCAAGGTCGATCGGGTCATGCGTGACCGGATCGCATGTTGCCAAGGCGTACACGAGCACTTCCCGCTCGGAAAATCGCTCGCTCCACGGGAGGATGTCCGAAATGATGACTTGGTTTTTCGTGATCGTGCCGGTCTTGTCCAAGCAGGTCACGTCCATCATGGCAGCGGACTCGACAGCGTTCATGTTCCGCACGATCACGCCGGCCTTGGCGAGCTGGAGCGCACCGAGGGACAAGGCAACGGCGGACATGGTGGGGAGAGCAACCGGCACCGAGGCAATGAGCAGAGTGAGGAGAAGCGTGAACACGTTTGCAAAGGAAATATTCGCCAATAAGAACACGGCGATGATCAGGGTGATAAACACGAAATCGATAGCAAGCAAGACCCGAGTGATGGACAACGTGATCTTTTCGATGAGGAGGTTCGGCCCTTTGACCTGGAGCAACTGGGCCGTCTTCCCGTAGTAGGTCCGGGGCCCGGTGGCCCGCACGGTGCCCTCGGCCGACCCGAGAATCGCGTTGCTGCCTGCGTACACGACATCCCCCTCCTGCCGCTCCACTGCAAGGGATTCGCCCGTGAGCGCGGATTGGTCAACCGAGACCGCCCCGTCGGTGATCGCGAGATCCGCGGGGATGACGTCGCCGATGCCGATTTTCACGAGGTCACCGGGCACGAGCTCCCGCGCGGGCATGGTGGTCCATAATCCATCCCGCTGCACCTTGGCCACGATGTCGATCTTTTGCTTCAGGAGCTCGATCGCCTTACCAGCCTTGGTTTCCTGAAGCGTCCCGATGACCGCGTTCATCACGAGCAGGGCCACCATGACGGTGCCCTCTACCCACTTCCCGAGCAAATACGACAAGGCAGCGGAGATCTCGATGACCGCAGCGGTCAATGTGGTGAACTTCTTGGCGACGTGGAGGAGCAACCGCTCCTTTTCCTCGGGTATCTCGTTGTACCCGAATCCTTTCAAGCGGCTGGCCGCATCTTCCGAGCTGAGCCCGATGCCTTCAGACGTCATATTACGGTGCAGATGGCACGATAGAAAAAAAATCGACTAGTCTTGCTTTCATAAGTTCGCGAAAACGCGTGGGAGCATCGTCTACTTATCGTTTGAACCGTTAACCGTCTAACGCGAAGTCTTGCTTTGCGATTTTTCATAGTTAAATGAAAAATTTTTATTAAGACTTCCGATTAGTGAACGATCTTTAAGTCACTCCGAAGCCACCCCTACCTTATTATGAAAGACTACGCGATGATCTACAACCCGTCGAGTGCAAATGGAAAGTCCAAGAAGAGCTTCCAGCTGGCGCTCGCGACGCTGGAGAAACTGGGTGTATCGTTCGAAACGAGACAAAGCGACTACCCAGGTCACACTATACTTCTCGCGCACGAACTGGCAGATGATGGATATCGCATCATCGGCTGCGGCGGCGATGGCACGTGCAACGAGGTTTTTAACGGGGCCATCTTATCAAGCAAGAAACCTCTAATCGGATTCATTCCCATGGGTAGCGGTAATGACATACCCGGTGCCATCGGTATCTTACCCGATGTCAAGCGAGCCTGCGAGATCATTGCCGAGGGATTCTCCGAGACGTGCGACATCGGCCTCGCGACGAATGGGAACGACGAAGAGAACCGGTATTTCATCGGCATCGGGTCGCAAGGGTTCGATGCCGAGGTCACGCGCCGGGCAAATAGTGGAAAAAAACGCCTCAAAGGCACCCAAAACTACGTCACGGCGACCCTCACCACGTCGATGTATTTCAAGAACCAAAAGATCAAGGTCGCCATGGACGACGATACCTTCGAGGACGAGGCCGTCCTTGCAGCGGTGGGCAACGGCCCGAGCTATGGTGGCTGGATGTACATGTGCGCCGAAGCGTGTATCCACGACGGAACATTCCACGTCGTGATTCTGGGGAAGATGTCCAAGTTGAGTGTCTTGATCAACCTCACGAAAATGTATACAAAACAACATCTCTCACTCCCCGCCATTCATTCGTTCGTGTCCAAGCGCGTGAAAATCGAGATGGTCGATCCTGACGCCAAGCCCTACCTGTACCAAGTCGATGGCGAGGTGCTCGGTCCCGTGCCCGTCACGTACGAGGCCATCGCGGATGGCTACGAGTTCATCAAGCCCAAAAAGAACGAGGTCCTGCTTGAATTCAACAAGAAAAACGCGGATCTCATCAAGGATGGCAAGATCAAGGATTACGCGTGGTTGGTTGACAAGGAGACCGCCCTTTCTGCCAAGAAAGGGGCCGAAATGTGAAGCCAATTATCATTTTCCTTTTCCCGTATAACAACGCGTGCGATTGCATCTATTCCCGAGAACCATTGTTCATTGCGAATTGGAGCGTGTAACTATGGTAGGGCAAGTCCAACCCGAAGAATTACCAAAGTATCGTGAAACAATCCCATTTTCAACGTTTTTCAAACTGTGGTACGCCGTGCAAAAGGGAATCCCCCAGGAGTCGCGCGGCGAGGTCCTGACGAAGATAGCAAAGTCGATCGCAGACGATTTCAACCCCGAGGGTATCACGACCATCGATGAGTTCCTCGAGGCTGCTCGCCATTTTTTGGTCGACGAATGGGCCATCACCGAGGAGGCCAACTTGGAGGCCCTCACCGACGATAATGGCAAGGTCGTGGCCATCGCAAACCACATGAGCTCCTGCAAGTTTTGCGCCGCGAACACCTATTACAAGCTCGTCGACGAGGGCGCCCCGTCGTGCATGATGCCGCAGGTCATGATGGGCATCCTCGGCAAGGTCAAGAACACGTTCCATTTCCGCAACCTTGCCTTCGAGACCGTCAACAAGGCCGGCGTTGGCGACTGCACGCAAACTTGGAAGGTGGCGTGAACGATGGCCAGTACGCCAGCCGAGGTGCTCGCTGACGTCGGGGGCAACCAAGGCCGCACGATGGGTGTGGTCGTACTTGATGCCGTGCAGGCAATGGAGCTACCCGAAGAGGCGAGCATCCTCGACGTTGGCACCGGGAACGGGATCGTGGCCATCGCGATCGCCCTGTGCGGCTACAAGGTCACGACAGGCGAACCAGAGGGGGTCAATTGGGGACCATGGCAGGAAAACGCCGAGAAGGCGGGCGTCGCCGACATGATCTCATTCCAGCCGTTCGATGCCGCGGCCATGCCGTTCGATGACGGCACGTTCGACGCGATCGTCGCCGGTGGGTCCCTGCACCATATGGATGATCCCGCAGCCGCCCTGCGCGAGTTCATACGCTGTATCAAGCCCACAGGAACAATCTGCATCGTGGAACCGAACGAGGCGGGCGTGGCACGTATCATCGAGGACCGGGGGGAGCATCCGCCACCGCTGGACCTCCGAGAAGTAATTGATGTCAAGCCGCACGAGTGGACGGTCATAGCAGGTGAGACCTTCGACACGTACTTTCTCCGCAGCACCGAGAATATGTAATGCCAAGGATATGTGTTCAGCAACATCTCGGACCTTTTTTGTTTTAATTCTCATTTCGGAAAAGATTACAGCCTCGAAGGCACGAAAATATCTTAAAATCGGATTCCGTGCATCCTGAATACATCTTCTCGACATTTATCCCGGAATTTGCCTATCGTTACGTGCTGATGGCAGAAAAAAGAGATAAATAATTATTTGCAAGTCAAAGATTTTCAAGCAGACGTGGCATTGCCCGGGTCGAGCTTGCGAGAAAGCTCCTTGATCGCTTTCGCCTGCTTGGCGATCTGCTTCTTGTCTTGAGTGTGGAGCACCAAAGCCGCACAGATCGCGACGATGCCTAACGCGATGGCAACACCGGCAATTGCCAGAACGCTATTATTCGCCCCGAAGAAGTCGGAGGTCGAAACGCTCACTTCGTTCGACTGCAATCCTTCGCCGGAACCACCGATCGCGGTGACCTGGTAATAATACGTCTGACCGGCTTGGGCCCCCCAGTCGATGAATTGCGTCACGTTTCCGACCGTGCTGTAGAGCACTTCTTTTCCGGATGCCGTGCCGCGGTAGATGTTGTACGCGGTGACGGGCGACTCGACGAGCCCATAGGTGACATTCGGGGCCTGCCACTGGAGAGCGATCTGGTTACTGACAAGCGTGGTTTGGACGTTGAGCGGCTGCGAGGGGATCATGTTCATCGGAAAGCAATATACCTTGTCGTCATCGCACCCGACATAGACGTGCCCGCTCGCGATGGCCGGGCTCGAGGTGACGTCAAGACCCGTCTTGTAACTCCACGTGATGCTTCCCGTGGTGGCATCCAGGCAAAATAGCGTGTTGCTCGCCTCCTGGGTCCCCACGTATACGTGACCCCCGCCGACGGCGGCGGACGAGGTAATCGGGCTCCCGAGATTCACGCTCCAATACTCGGTACCATATCCGGCATCGATACAATACAACTCGCCGGCAAAGTTTCCCACGTAGAGGCGGACGCTCGAGAGCGCGGGCGAGGTCGTGATCGCGCCGCCCGTGTTAAATTTCCAGACATACGGGTTGACTGTCGGGTACCTGAATTCGTAAAGATTCCCGTCCTGCGAGCCGACATAAACATTGCTAGCGAAGTGCGTTGCAGAGGACGAGACCTCGTTGCTGGTACTCACCGATTGGTCGATTGCACCCGTCGTGGGGTCCAAGAAGTAGAGGTAATGGTCGTCGCTTCCCACGCAGACAGAATTGAACACGAGGCCGGGAGAGCTTTCCACGCGATCGCCAGTCGTGCAATTCCAAGCCATCGAGCCATTCACGACATACAGGCCATACACCCCGTGATCGTAACTACCAACATACACGTAGCCGTTAATGACCACGGGTGAGGACGTGACGGGGCCATGTGTCTTGTAATGCCAGATCATGTGGCCCGTCGTCTGGTTCAAGCAATACACGTAATCATCATCGCTTCCAACGTACACGCACCCGCCGGCAACGGCAGGCGAGGATTCCACGTACCCGCTGGTTGTATATTCCCACACCATTGCCCCGGTGGTCGCATTCAGGCAATAGACGTAATCATCACCAGACCCGACATAGACACAGCCGTTCGCGACGGCGGGGGACGATTGGACCGAGCCACCCGTTGTATACGTCCACGTCGGGTCCGTGCCCGAGGCTGGCGTGGTATTACCTGTTCCTGTGTGATTGAGAGCCCCGCGATACATGGGCCAATTATCGCCGACCTGATCGCTGCTGGCGGGCGTGGATGATGCAAGCAAGGAACCTGCGACCTGCCCACGGCGGGAAAAAACGGTCGTGCTAAACGGTGCCCAGACCATCATGAAGAGGCAAATTGTCAGTAAAAAGGCAGTTACATGTCTCATGTCTCGATTCCCTTGAGTAATGCTTCAAATCCGGATTCAGCGGATCCAAGCGTTTTGTGATCCTATCACACATATGAATTTCTGTATTTTGAATAAGTAGGTAACTGAGGACTTCGACGTGCCAAGCATGAAGGCTCCTGTATGTCGCATGTACGGAAGCACCCGGACTTTTATCATGACTCGAAAATTGCTGCATCAACCAGGATGGTTGCAGAATTTAAGAACAAGAAAAAAAGGAATGAAAATTCCTGAAGTCCGAAACGTTTGCTCACTTCTGGGCTTCGAAATAGATGTACCAGACGCCGTCGTCCTCGTTCTCCTCGAGCCCGAGGAACTTGTTCTTAGTCTTGGCCAGGTCCCGTGGCACCGACTCGCTCGCAGGTTTGTAATCCGTTACCACTTTCAACACCTTGCCCGTGGGCATGGTTGATAGTTGCTTCTTGGTCTTGAGAGCCGGCACGGGGCACACGAGCCCCCGGCAGTCGAGTTCTTCATCGTAGTCCATGGTTTTTCAACTCTTGTTTGCGTGTAATTTATTGTCTTTACTGATTTAAACCGCTGCTATCGCATATTCGGGATCGATCGTGGTCTCCTCGACCTTCATCTCCAAGACGCGTTCTTGCACCAGCCGCAGGGTCTCGTATCTCGCCTGTTTGGGTGCGATCTTCAGTGCATCGGCAATCCCGGCGATGGTCGCTTGGCCGTGTTCCGTGATGTAGTCGATGATGCGTTGTCGAGCGGTTTTCTCAAAGCCATACAGCGGTCGTTTGGATTTATCGTCGATTTTTTGCTCGACGACAGCCATATCTACGGTGCCCTCGTCGAACAGGCCCTTCTGGATGGCGGCATTGATGAGGTCCTTGCCCCGCTGCGTCCACGCGATCACTGTTGAGTAGCCCTTTTCCGAACCGATCTCGCCCGAGGAGACGTCCGCGAACACCCCCGCGAAATCTTGGCAGTGGCTGCAGAAGCTGTTGCACGAGAGGCACCTCCTGGCTTCCTTGACGGCCTGTTCCTCTGTGAACATGCCATCCACCTCGTCGAAGTTCATGAAGATGTCGACCGTTTGCTCCTTCAACGACAGGGGCTTGCGGGACCGAGCCTTTGGTGGCTTGATCGGGGCGTCCATGAACGATCGTGCCTTCTTGACGCGCCCCTCGGTAAGATCTTCGCCGCGGAGGTACCGGTCGATGCTCAACGCTGCCTCCTTCCCGTGGGCAACGGATGCCACGACGGCGCCCTTGGACCGCGCGACAGCATCGCCGCCGGCGAACACGCCGGGGATGCTCGTCTCAAAGGTGAGCTCGTCGACCTTGATGCGATCCTTCACCTTCTCGAGCTGCCCGCCAGTCGCCACGTCGATGTCGGAATAGTCGACGGTCTGCCCGACGGCAATCACCACGGCGTCGACATCGATCTCGAACTCCGAGCCCGGTAGCTTGTCATAGGGCGGGGCGGGCGGCACCTTGTTACAGTGGACTTTGATGCCGTCACCGTTCGGCTCGAAATCGGCGGTGTTTGTCGAAAACAGGTATTCCAGGTACGGCCACTCGTCCGCAGGTATGTCGTCCGTGACGAGCTTGAGTTCTTGTTCGGTCCGGATCTCGGCGAGATAGACCTTCTTCGCCCCCAGCCGAATAGCCGTGTCTGCGACGTCGACCGCGACGGGTCCGCCGCCCATGATGTACATGTTCTTGTCCTTGAATTCCTCCTGGTTCTCCCAGTACCGGTACTTCCGGTTCATGAGATAGTTCACGGCGGTCGTGACGCCTGGCGTGTCCTCGCCCGGGACCTTGAACGTCTTCGGGACCCACGTGCCGATGCCGAGGAAGAAGGCCTCGAAGCCTTGGTTCCGCAGGTCATCGAGCGTGAGATCGGTCCCGACCGGAGTCTCCAGCTTGACGTCGACTCCCTGCGCCTTGATGGTCTCGACATCGTAATCGAGGATCTCGTCGGGCAGGCGGAACTTGGGAATGCCCGCGCGCATCATGCCACCCAGCGTGTCGGTCTTCTCAAACACGGTCGGCCGGTAGCCCATCTTGGCCAAGTAATAAGCGCAGCTGAGCCCAGCCGGGCCACCACCGATGATGGCGACCTGCTTCCCGTCAGGCGACGGGTGGGCTTCCTTGTACTTGGGCGCGTTTTGCATTTCCCACTCGGACACGAACTTCTTGAGTTCCCTGACCGGGATCGGGTCCTTGTAGGCCATAGCCGTGCAGGCGTACTCGCACTCGTGCGTGCAGACCCGGCCGCAGATTGAGGGGAAGGGGTTTTCCTCGCGGATCGTGTCCATTGCTTCCTGGTACTTGCCCTCGCGGATGCAACGGATGTATTCCCTCGCATTCACGCCCGCCGGGCAATTCACGGCGCATGGGGAACAGTTCTCGCCGCGATCGGTTTTTTCGTTGCGCATGGCTGCGTTGCAGAACAACCCAAGCCGCAAGATATTCGCGTGCATGCGCGTCTCGATCTCCGACGCGCCGCGCATCTCGCACGGCACGCCGACGACCGCAACAGTCTCGTGCGGCGTGCCGAGGGTTTCGACGAGCTTCCCCACGACACCCGATCGGCCGTAACTTATGCCCGAATACTCGGCAACGCAAAGCGGATCGGTCACGGCCTCGGGGGTCGGGACCCCGTCGACGTCCTTCGTCATGACGACGTGGGACACGCCAGCGTCCTCGAGCAGCGATTTCGAAAGGGTCGTGACGAATCCGCCTGCCGCGGCGGTCTTGATGATCGATGGATCCTTGGTCTTGAGCGAGTAGATCGCGAGCGGCTCTTTCCACGAGAAGACCACCTGCGACACCTGCGGGCAAGCCCTGTAGCAGAGGCCGCAATCGAGGCCGTCCTTTTCCATTATGCAATAATCGTCCTTCTTGATGCGGGGCAGGAGCTGGAAGAGCTCGAGATGCTTGCAGGATCCGGCGCATTGGCCGCAGCCTTGGCAGAGCCCCACGTCGATAACTTCTTCTTTGAGCAGCTTGAAACTCATGTTCAATTCACACTCCACGTGAATTCGGTCACCTTGCCCTCGCCGTCGAGCGTATACGCTACGCCCCCGGCTTGGTAGGTGCCAGCCTTGATCTCGATGATTTTCGCCTTGTACTCGTCAAATGATCCCGCATCGGGGATCTCGGCCTTGAAGCCCCCGAAGAACACCCGGGACAGGTTCATGTTGCCGGCAATCTTGCGGATCAGCTCGGTCGCCGCACCGTATGCCGCGGCATCAGCGGATTCTACCGCGGCGCGGAGCTGGCCCTCGGCCTCGCGCAGGGAGGCGCGATAGTCCTTGACCGCGCCGGGCACCTCGATGCCCATATCCTGCTCGTACGCCTCTATAATGTCGAGCTGCATGGACACGGCACTGCGTCCGCCGAGCATACCCGCGATGAGGGGCAATTCCTCGATCGGCCGGCCCGCGAACACGTCGGACAGGATGTTGCCCGATGAGGGGACTTTCCCGACTGGCATCTCGACAGGCAGGCTGAACCGGAAGAATAAACCCGACACGTCGGGCACGCTGCGGGTCACATCGTCGGGCCCGTCGGCGAGCTTGTCCGTGCCCGCGATGCCGCCCGTCGCCTCGGTCCCGACCTCGACGTTGGCCATCAGTGTGCCGAACATCGAGAGCATGTGGATGCCCGGGTGGTCGACGAGCGGGCGGCAGGCGCGGCACGGCGTGAACTGGTCAATGCACTTTTCCTTGCATTGCCGTGCCACGTAGCCGCTGCACGCGAAACCGCGGTCGTTGAAGCAGGCCTCGTCTTCGCCCGCGCCCGGCTCGAGCTGGCGCACGACCTCCGACAGGAACTTGCACGTCGACTTCCGCTTGCAGGCCTCGCAGAGTTTCTTGCCCTTCGAGACGGTACCTTGGATAGCCTCGTGGAGTTCAAACCAGTCACCCAAGCATCCGGAGACCTCGACCGCCCCGGTGATCTCCTCGGGAAGGGGCACGATCTCGGTGCCCTTGGCGCTGGCCAGGCCGAAGATGCCGCCAGATGTTGCGCAGGTACCGAACGCGATCACCTGCCCCGCGTGTTCCTTGATAGCCTCGATGGTCGGCTTGTCGCTTGGGAGCAGGTAGCCCGTGACGACTGCCACGTCGATATCCGTGGCAGCCCATACGGCCGGGTCGTCGACCCGGTCGACCGCGTAGGAACTGTCAGTGGGCAGGAGGAGAGTCTCGTCGAAGCACTTCTCGCACGAGCCGAACCGGAAGATTGAGACGGTTGTCGTCACGATCGTTCACCACCCTCCAGGGAGGGTGTTGCCCTCCTTCTCGGCCCGCTTCAAGCGGACCATGATGTCCTCGAAGTCGCCGACGGCGGTCTCCCCCTCGGCGGCCCGGGCCGTGTAATGGTTGATCTGCTGGTCGCTATAGCCAAGTTCCTTGAATAGTTTCTTCATTAATTTTATGCGGTGCATGGAGAGCATGTTCCCGTTCACGAAGTGGCACGCCCCGATGCAACACCCAACAACGCCAACCGCGTCGGCGCCGTCCTTCAGGGCCTCAAGGATGAGCACGGGATTTGCTTGGCCGCTGCACTGCAAGGGCACTATCTTTATGGCCGTGTCGTAACCAATGCGCGCAACGCCAGCGGTGTTCATCGCACCCTGACCGCATTCGTTGCACGCGAACACGACCACGTTCCGCTTTTTGGATTCGTTTTCACTCATGAACGTGACCTCCTTCTCTTGGCGCGACGGCGAGCGCGGCGATCTCGTCCTCGATCTCGTCGTCGCGAAAGTTCTTGAGCTGGATGGCAGCAGTCGGGCAGGCTGGACCGCACAGGCCGCATGCCTTGCAGGAAATCTCATTGATTTTGACCTTATTATCCGCTGCATCACGGTAGATGGCATTCGGGGAACAGGCAGAGATGCACAGCCCGCAGTTCACGCACAGGTCATAGTCAATCTGCGGGATCAGCATTTCCTTCTCGATGTACCCCCGCACGAGGGGCGCGGCCGCAAGCGAGGCAGCGGCCCCGGCTTGGGCAACCGACTGCGGGATATCCTTGGGCCCTTGGATCGCGCCGGCGAGGAAGATGCCGTCTCGGCTCGATTTCACTGGATTCATCTTGATGTGGAATTCCTTGATGAATCCGGTTTTATCCCGCAACACCTGCAGGGCCGAGCCGAGCGTCCCGATCGACTTCGGGGGGACCATGGCAGCGCTGAGCACGACCAGGTCTGACTTGATCTTGAGCGGGGTGTTAGATAAGGTGTCCTCCACGATGACGTAGAGCTGTCCCGAGACCGGGTCGCGCTGGATCTCGCCGGGCCGGCCCCGGATGAACTTGATGCCCTTTTCCTGCGCCTTCTTGAAAAATTCCTCGTTGTTGAGGCCGGGCGTGCGGATGTCGATGTAGCAGATGGCCACGTCAATGTCGGGGTAGGCATCCTTGACGATCTGCGCGTTCTTGATCGCGAACATGCAGCAGACGCCTGTGCAATATTTATTTCCGACCTGGTCGTTCCGGCTCCCAACGCACTGGATCATCGTGACCCGGCGTGGGATCCTGCCGTCCGATGGCCGCAGGAGCTGCGAATTCGTGATCGAGCCAGCGACGAGCAGCCGCTCCAACTGGAGCTGCGTGATGACGTCCTCGTAGCCATCTTGGTGGTAGTGGTAGGCCGATATCTCGCTCGGGTCGTACTCGTCGTAACCCGTGGCCAAGATGATGGTGCCGACCTCGATCCGCTTGGTCTCTTTCTTCTGGGAGAAGTCGACGGCCTGCGCGGGGCACACGTTCACGCAGGTCTGGCACTCGATGCAGGCCTTCTTGTCCCTGACATACGTGGAAGGGATGGCTTGCGGATAGGCCTTGTAGATGGCCTTGCGCATTGACATCCCCGAATCCCACTCGCTGGGTACTTCGACCGGGCAGTGCGCGGAGCAGTCGCCGCACGACGTGCAGTTGTCCTTCACGTAGCGGGGCGAGATCTCCACGTCGACTTTAAAATTGCCGAAGGAGCCTTCCACGTTCTTGACCTGCGCCATGGTCATGAGGGTGACGTTCTTGTCGTGCGCCACGCCGTTCGTGAGCGGCGAGATGGAGCATTGGGGACACTCTTGGGTGGGGAAGGTCTTGTTGAGCTGGGTCATGTGGCCGCCGATGGTCGATTCCTTCTCCACGACATAAGTCCTGACGCCTAGCGCGGCGAGGTCGGACGCGGCCCGCAGGCCGGCAATGCCGGCACCGATGACGAGCGCGGCGGGGGTCGTAGAAATCTGGCGGGTCTCCACGGGTTCCAGCTTGCGGGAGCGGTTCACGCCCGCCTCGACCTCCTGCTTGGCCTTCTCGGTCGCGCCGTCCTTGTCCTTGATGTGCGGCCAGCTGCACCATTCCCGGATGTTGACCTGCTGGTGCATGTGCTTGTTGATGCCCTCTTCCTCGATCGCCCGCGCGAAAGTCGGGCCGTGCTGGGTCTTCGAGCAGGACGCCACGACGGTCCGGTCAAGATGCTCCTCGCGGATCGCCTTCTTGATCAGGTCGATCCCTGGCGTCGAGCACATGAACATGTAATCTTCAGCATGGACGACATTCGGCAGGGTCTTGGCATACTCGACCACTTTCTCCACGGCGACCGTATCGGCGATGTTGTGGCCGCAATGGCAGACGAACACGCCGATGCGCGGCTCCTTCTTGCCGGCGTCCTCGACCTGCTCGGTCTCTTGGACCAGTTCGGTTTCTTCTTCTGCTTCAGTCACACACGATCGCCTCCGCGTCAAGCGAGTAGTTCTTGCCCATCATCTGCTTGTCAATCGCGATTTTTGCCTCGTCCAGCCCCATGCAGTAGGCCATGATCTGGGACAGGTGCAGGACGGGGATGTCGTAGGACGTGCCGAAGTTCTTATTCAAGTAGTCCTGGCCGGTCTCGAACTGAAGGTGGCAGAAGGGACACGTGTCGAGGATGAAGTCGGGCTCCACTTCCGAGATGTTCTTCATCTTCTCGGCGAGGATGACCATGCTATCGTAGGCGGAAAACGATTTCAGGCCGCCGCCGGCCCCGCAGCAAGTCTGCTTGTCCTTGAACTCAAGTGACTCGATGCCGAGCACCTTGACGAGGTCCTCCAGCATGTGCGGCTTCTCGGGGTTGTCGAGCTGCTTGATAGCGCTCGGTTTGAGCAGGTGGCAGCCGTAGTGGATGGCGGCCTTGGCATTCAGCTTTCGGACGAGAAGCGGAGCGATCTTCGCCGGGGTCACCTCGAAGGCGAGCACCTCGGCCACGTGCCTGACCTCGACCGTTCCCTTGAACTCGTAGTCGCCGATCTCCTTGAGCCGCTCGTTGACCTCAGCGCGGGCGGCCTCGTCAGCCTTCAGGTGCTTGTTGACATCGGCGAGCGTGCCGAAACAACCGTTGCAGATCGACAGGATGTTCAGGTCGAGTTGCTCTGCAATGCAAATGTTGCGGGCGGCCGCGACCATCCAGTCGACCTTGTTGAAGGACCGGAACACGCCGGGCGCGGGGCAGCAGGAGGCCCGCTCCATGTCGACCAGCTCGTAGCCGAGCTTCTGCATGACGAACGACGTGGCGAGCTCGAGCTGCGGGTAGCGGTTGGGGGCGATGCAGCCTAGGAAATACGCAAATATTTTTTCTCGTGGCATGCTGTCTCAGACCTCCTTCAAGTTGTCCTTGCTCGCGGGCTTCTCCCGCGGCGGCGCGACGTTAAACAGCAAGTCGGCGATCCGCTGCAACTCGCCCTCGTCCTTGAACTTGAAAATCGTGGGTGGTAACTCTTCCAGCCCTAGCTCGACCCGTAACTGCCGAGCCTGATCGTTGATCGGGACGCCGTGGCCGGTTTCCTTCAGGTTGGCCACGACAGCACGGTGCGCAGGCGACATGTTCCCCCGGGCGGTCGCATAATTGCGGAGCTCGATGATCACGTCGGTTGGCCTGACATCGCGGGGGCAGCGCTCGTAGCACTGGTAGCACGTAGTGCATTGCCAGATATCGGGATCGTCGAGCGCGGACAGGTCGCCAAGGACCACCTTGCGGATGATGTTGCGGATCTTGAAGGCGGTCCAGCGGCCCGACTCGCACGAGGCGGTGCACGTGCCGCATTGGATGCAGGCATTGATGTTGGAACGGCGCTCGATGTCCTTGAGATAATCGTCATCGAAATCGTCGCTGGTCTTGAATTGGCGCTTCGTCTCTGGCGCCGGCAAATTTTGCGGTTGGACTTGTGATTGCTTTGTTTTAACGGACATGATTGTCATTGCCTCTCTCGCTCGTGGGCTGTCTCGAGAAATGAAATGGCGGAGGCATCGCCCTGCCGTAGCGAATTTGAATCGATTATACGGGGGACCATAGCTAAAATATCCTCCGAACAAGATTGCTATAATTGATGTGGATATAAAGATCTCGGTTTTGTAGCGTTTCTCGCTACATCCACTTTCGATCATAGCGTTCTTCGCTAAGTAGGGGTCCGAGGTACCTAATTTGAAGGGATGGCAGCTTCAATGTTTTCAAGGCGGATTGCAATACCTAACGTGCTTTTTTCCAGGACCTGAGGTCCAAGTGAAATATCTCACGATATTTCTTGTCCGTGGCATAGATAATATTCGTACCATGGCGTTTACAGCTCATTGCTATGATTTCGTCGAATATCTCGTGATACTGCTTGTTCTGGAGCATTAAATCGAGCAATTGCGTGTCAAATGCATCAATGATGACGTGGTCCGAGCTTTTCCACCTCTGGATGGCTATTTTGAGCTTGGCAAGTCGTTGTTCAACGTCTTGATCCGTATCAGAGTCCATCTTCTTTCGCAATTTATAATACAACTCGGAGATGGCCACGACTGGGATGATGACCGTAATTTTTCCTGCAATGACCTTTTTTTTCAGGTCTTGCAAGAGGGCGGGAACTTTCGAGTAAGCGTAGTGAAAGTAGAACAGTACCTGGGCATCGATGACAGCAGTTTCCATCTCAATCGTCGCCAATGTCAATATGATTGTCGTTCCATTCTTGCTCGGGAAAGATCGATTCCTTGGCTTTAGACAACTCTTCCTCGGTGAATGGTTCGATATCCCCGAACAGGTCATCTTCAATCTCGAGTGGATGCTCCTTCTTCTTCACGATGATCTCCTTGTTATCCGACAATTCAAGCTCAACAGGCATATTATCACCCAGATCCAGGAGTTTACGCCACTTTTGAGGAATGGTGATCCGACCGTTAGAGGTAACGTTTTCGACGACTTTTTCTCCCACTGTCATTTTCACCAAATATTGTCAATCAAGATTCGAACGAGGTCAAGCTATAAAAACTCCTTGAAAGTAATTCTCATCCTCACTCAGACGAAATTAAAAAAAATGGTGAATTGCGGACGCTCCATCCTACATGTGGATGATGCTGTCCGCGCCGTCGCAAATTTCGAGGAACGCGGCCGCGCCGACGGGCTCCTCGACGAAGTCGAGCATATCCTCTTTGCGGAGTTTAAAGCTCATGGGCATCGTCGCAAGCATATCGAGCGTCATGCTGCAGGGATAGAGCTTGAGCTTGCCTGTGTCGTGGGCTTCCTTGAGCATCCCGACGGGGTTGACGATGCCAGCTTGTTTCATCTTCTTGGAGAACATGCTCGTCGCCATTCCGGCCATGAGAGAGCCCATTCCAGACACCTTGGGCTTGTACTTCTTTTTCAGCAAATATAGGCCCCAGAAAGTGAAGAAGAAGTCACATTCGATATCCAAGGCCGCAGCAGTTGTACCTAGTATCACCATCTTGTTGAACGTTTCGAAATCGTTGTTTGCGATGATGAAGCAGAGTTTCTTTACCATAGTTTTCATTTCCGATGCGTGATTGCGTTCTCTTTCGTGTTTTTTGGTAGTGCGTGTTACAAGATTGATATTACCTTTTCGCTATCGGTGATGAGGTCGACGAGGGTATCGTAATCGAGTATGTCGATGCCTTCGATGACGAGATCAGGGTTCATGCCACGGGCCGTCATATCGGGCCCGAGCGAGTGCAGGTGGATGTCGGCCCCGAGCAGGTCCGTGATAACCTCGGGCACCAGCCCCTTGCTGGACAGCCCAATTACGCCGTCTTGCATGAGCACGATGCCCACGTTTCTGCCAGCCTCGGCCTGCATGCTCGCGACTGGGAACAGGTCTTCCAGGTGCAGCTCCTGCCGGGCACCGTGCCCGACAAGGTAGAGGATGTCGTGTCCTGCCATACGGATTCACCTCACAGCCGGAATGCGGTGCCGGCCTTGGCCAGCATCCCCGCCAGCTCCTCTTGCGAGACGATCGACAGTTTGCCATACTCTCGCAGGTCGCTCTCATCGAGTCCGGCGGCATTTAGGGCCTCGGAGATCACGCAGATCTCGAGATCGGCCAAGTCGGCCATTTCCATAGCACCGTCGATCGGGTCCTGGCCGACCGCCTTCGGATCCGCGGCCTTCGCCAGCAACCAGACCGCGTCGCCGCCGAGCACAACCTTTGTGGGAATCGCCTCGCCGAGCGCAACCAAGCCGGCGCCCATGCGGATCGCCTCTGCTGCCGAGTTCATACCGACGGGGCTCCTATCTGCCATAATGATGATAGAATCGACCATAATGCCAACACCTCACGAGCCGCTCCCGAAGAAGATGACCTTGTCTGAGCCCACGATGGACGTGGATAGCTCGCCGAGGCCCTCCTCCGATGCGTCTTCGATGAAATCGCATTGTTTCAGCCCACACAGGCCTACCCACGTCGTGCAACCGGCGAGCTTTACGTGGTTGTCGGTCACAAACGACTGCAGGCGGGCGGGCAAGTTTCGCGTGTCGCTCGCGATGTTCAGCTCCTTCTTCAGGTTATGCACGCCCGAGCCGTACAGGAAGATCATACCGATTTCGTGACCCTTCCGCACAACGGCCTCGGCTATGTTGAGCATAGACTCTATGCCCTGATATTTATAGGGTTCCGTGCACACGACGAAGGTAAATTTTGCCATGTCGGTATCACTTCCAGCACGTCACGTTCATAACTTCTGGATCTTGAACGTGATAATCTTTCCTTCCTGCGATGACTCCAAAATCTCATAACCCTCCATCTTCCGGATGAGGGCTGGGATGTCTTTCAAAGAGCCGACATCGTCCGCGGTCAAAGTTAATGTATCGCCGCTTTCGGTGAGCTTAACCAGCTCTTTCTTAGCCATAAGGACGGGCATCGGGCATTTCTTCCCGATGGCGTTAAGGTTTAGGTCGGTCATATGTATCACAGTATTCAATTTTACCGAGTTCAAGTCTATAACTAATCAAGATGGATATAAAGCTCTCGTTTCGATAGCATAAATCGCTATGGAACTTACGAGATTATAGCGCGATCCACCGCGACCCGGGCGATTTAAGCCAGCTGTCGTCAGTCAGCCTAGACCTGATATTCATAGGACGTCGGAGGACTAAGAACTAGAATATATCTTTCGAGGCAACTTTAAAGCCACTCGATTTAAAAATCCCGTAGCGAAATGCACTAAATGCGTGAAAAAGTCTTGAGCCAACATTCGCTAGGTTTCGAGGATCTCGATGACGTGGACAAGCTCATCATGGAACTTATGCAGCGTGACGACCAGTTGACAATCAGGCAACTCGGTGAGCTCACCGGGCTTAGCCAGACCGCCATCCGCGCCAGAAAAGACAAGATCGAGAAGGTCTTCGTGCGCGGACACGTGGCCTTGATCAATTGCCAGTTGCTCGGTTATCGGGAGATGGTCATGGCCTCCATCCGGGTCTATGCATCCCAACCCCTCGCCAAGATCAAAGCGGACATAGAAGAAATGGATGAGGTAAGGGAGGCATATATTATGACCGGCCCGTACCCTATATTTGTCATGGCCAAGTGCCTCGATCACGAGCAGACTATCGCCCTGATCGAGAAGCTGAGGTGCCTGCCCGGCGTCGAGGAGGTCACGACGCAGCTGGTGCTCGACCGCATCAAGGAAGACACGCATGTCGATATTCCCGGGCTCGATAAGGAATACGTCGACAAGATCATCCAATCTCATAGCATTACTTTAGACGATCCCACGAACGAGCAGGAAAGCTGATCCGGTCGTTCGAGCAGTTTTCCAAGGATAAATCGGAGGCGAATTGGTGAATGAGGAGTGCTGGGGAAACCGATCAGGGCCTGAAAAAGGCCAACATCAGGATAACAGGAATGACCTGCGCATCCTGCGTTAGTACCATCGAGAAATCGGTCAGGAACCTAGATGGCGTGCACGACGTGCAAGTCAATCTCGGGACGGAGACCGCCGTGCTCGAATATAACGAGTCAAAGGTCAATTTACCCAAGATCCAGAAGACCATAGCTTCGCTCGGCTACAAAGTCGTGCCTGATGCCTCGAATGCCAAGACAGACGTGCAAATCGGTGGTATGCATTGTGCCGCGTGCGTAGCGACGCTGGAAAAATCGATCGGGAACATCACCGGCGTGTCTGCGGTCACCGTGAATCTCGCCGCTGAGAATGCTATCGTGCAATATGATCCTCGGGTCGCTTCTATCGGCGACATCAAGCACGCTATCGAGGGATCGGGCTACCAATTCATCGGCGTACGTGGCGAGGGCATCATCGAGAGCGAGAAGGAGGCAGTGCGGCAGTCCCTGTCCGAGAAGAAACTGCGGGCCATCACGGGCATCCTTGTTGGTGGGATCTTGTTCGTGCTGATGTATCTCTGGCCAGCAAGCGACCTGCGGGCTTACGTGATGTTCGCAATTGCGACACCCGCTTTCGCGTACACGAGCTTCCCGATCTTCAGGGCCATGGTCTCATCACTGTGCAACCGGAGCCTGAATATGGACGTCATGTACGGTATGGGCATCGGCGTGGCTTACGGGTCGAGCGTGGCTGGTACGTTCCTCGGGCCCTACGTGGTGGTGCTCGCGTCGTTCATGTTCTACGACTCGTCGGTCCTGCTCGCGGGCTTCCTCATGTTCGGGCGATACCTGGAGACCCGGGCCAAGAGCCACACATCAGACGCTATCAAGAAACTCATCGGCCTGCAACCGAAAACGGCCGTAGTGATCCGCGACGGCGAAGAGGTCACCATCCAAGCCGATGCGATCGAGATCGGATACACCGTCGTCGTGAAACCGGGCGAGATGGTGCCCGCGGACGGCGTCGTGATCGAGGGCTCGAGTTATGTCGACGAAGCCATGATCACGGGCGAGCCGATCCCGGTGCTCAAGACAGTGGAGAGCAAGGTCGTCGGCGGGACCATCAACAAGAATTCCGTGCTGCACTTCTCAGCCAAGAAGGTCGGCAAGGAAACGGTGCTAGCCCAGATCATCCAGCTGGTGCAGGATGCCCAGATGACCAAGCCCCCCGTACAGAAACTTGCAGACAAGGCGGTCACGTGGTTCATACCAATCGTGCTCGCCATCGCCATCGGCACATTCGTCGCGTGGCTCTTCGTTCTCGGGGAATGGCTCGTCCCGCTCACGCGCCTGATCACGATCCTCGTGATCGCCTGCCCCTGCGCCTTGGGTCTCGCGACGCCCACTGCGGTCACGGTCGGGATCGGACGTGGCGCGGAGCTCGGCATCTTGATCAAGAACGGCGAGGTACTCGAGAAGGCCGATCGCCTTACGACTTTCGTCTTCGACAAGACAGGCACCCTCACCGAGGGTAGGCCAGCAGTTACCGATGTCGCGATCCAAAATGATATGGTTCAAGATCAGTTCTTGGCGGAAATTGCTGCCGTGGAATCAAATTCCCAGCACCCGCTCGCCCAGGCAATCGTGAAGTATGTTCAGGCGGCCGGTATCGAGATCCCGCAGGCCTCCGACTTCGACACGGCCGAGGGCAAGGGCGTGATTGCCACGGTGGACGGGCACGCCGTGATTGTCGGTAGCCAATCCTATCTTGAAGAACTCGGTATCGATACGGACCCCATTCAAGCCTATGCAAGCCAACTGACCGCGGACGCAAAGACCGTGGTTCACGTGGCGATAGACGGGCGCGCGGCCGGCGTGATCGGCATCGCTGACTCGATCCGCGCCCATTCTAAGGATGCCATTGCCGAGCTCGACCGTATGGGAATCTGGACCATGATGATCACGGGCGACAACGAGCGCACCGCGAATGCAATCGCCGGAAAGATCGGGATCACGCAGGTCATCGCTGGTGTGCTGCCCCAGGACAAGGCTGCCGAAATTCAAAAGCTCCAAGCGGCAGGGCAGGTCGTCGCCTTCACTGGCGACGGGATCAACGACGCGCCGGCGCTGGCACGCGCCGACGTGGGCATTGCCATGGGCGGCGGGACAGACGTGGCCATCGAGTCGGGCGAGGTGGTCGTCATGAAGGACGACCCTGCCGACGCTGTCGCGGCCATCCAGCTCGCCACCAAAGTGCTCAGCCGCATCAAACTGAACTTATTCTGGGCCTTCGCCTACAACGCGGTACTGATACCGATCGCCATCTTCGGCGTCGTCGCGCCCGAGTGGGCGGGGCTGGCCATGGCCATGAGCTCGGTCACGGTCGTTTCGCTGTCGCTGTGGCTGAAGCGGTTCGTGCCGCCGATCAAGAAGCGGCTCGGACCCATTGCTATGCCCGACATCCCGGCCGCACCGAACGAGGCGGATAAGCAGGCCGTGCCAGTCCTGAAATGCCAGAAGTGCGGCAAGGAAGTGCCGGTCCCGATCCATTGCGACCAACCCATGCATCTCGAGGAGGTCGATGGCCAGCCAATGCTGGTGTGTTGGATGGGCCCGGGCTGCGGCAAGCAAGAAATCCCGAAGCATCACTGTAAGCCGATGGACTTTATAGCCCCTGTGACGAAGGTTGGCCCGCCCAACGTTTCCTTATCAGAAAGCAGTGAAATGAATATTAACACGGAAGTGGAAAATCAAATTGGAGTGAATGAAACCATGCCGAGGAAAGACATAAAAACTGACGCAAAGGGTATGGACATGAAGGGCAAGATGGCCAAGGCTGCGCCCATGGCATCAACCCAGGTTTTGGAATGCGAAGAATGTGGTTTCCAGCAGCCTCTACCAAAGCATTGCGGTCGAGACATGCAATTGGATCCAGAAACCGGCGAGAAACTCGTTTGCTGGATGAACGTAGAAATGGGTGAGTTTTGCGGGGAAACCGAAATCCCGCAACACCACGACAGGCCAATGAAAATCGTGGACTTGGCTTGAGTTACGAGACCCCCCTTTTTTTTTCTCTTGCACGAGCATTACTCCTCAATAATCCAAGCCGCGTGATGGTGCCAGCCATGAAGGTGTGAACTGATAATATTTCCAACCTGCCGTTAGCGCGCTATTGGCACCGGACATGGCCCGAAGCTCGGCAAACCCACCGATGGCCACGAGGAACCACGACAGGATATGTTCGAGTTTCGCGAATGAAGTATCGTTATCCATGGTTGAAATTTCGGCGCCAACGAGATATATAACCATATAAACGGGAGCCCGCGAGCGAAAAAACGGCAATATCCCGACATCGGATGATTTTTAATCGCGGAAAGGCAAAAGAAGGCATCGAAACCGTTATAATCAACTTCGCAGGTTCGTGACAGAATTGCTTTCCGATATCGAGACTCAGCAAGCCCATCGGGCAGTAGATATTTCCGTCGTCGCAGGGAAGCTCGGATTGACCGAGGACGACCTCATCCGTTACGGGAGATACGTGGCTAAAGTTGAAACCCAACTCAAGCAAGGCGTAGACGGAAAACTCATCCTCGTGACCGCCCTCACGCCGACCAAGGCAGGAGAAGGAAAAACCACGACAACCATCGGCCTGACGCAGGCCCTTGACAGCCTCGGGCACCGGGTTGCCTGCACGCTGCGACAGCCATCCATGGGCCCCGTGTTCGGCGTGAAGGGGGGCGCTACGGGCGGGGGCTTGGCACAAGTCTATCCCATGTGGCAGATCGACCTTGAGTTCACGGGTGATTTTCACGCGATTACCGCTGCCCACAACCTGCTGGCCGCCCTTATCGACAACCACCTCGCCAAGGACAACAGCCTGCAGATCGATTCCACCCGGGTCACGTGGCCGCGCGCTATGGACATAAACGACCGGGCCCTGCGCAAGATCGTCGTGGGGCTCGGGGGACGGGTCAAGGGCGGCACGCCGCGGGAGGACGGGTTCGTCATCACGGCGGCGTCAGAGATCATGGCCGTCTTGGCCCTATCACGGGACCTTGCCGAGCTCAAGGAGCGGCTCGGGAACATCACGGTGGCCTACACCTACGGCGGCCAGCCGGTGCTCGCCCGCGACCTCAAGGCGGTCGGGGCAATGGCCCTGATCCTGCGCGATGCCATCAAGCCAAACCTCGTGCAGACCCTCTCGGGCGCGCCCGCGCTCATCCATTGCGGCCCCTTCGGCAACGTCGCCCACGGCACTGCGTCCATCAGGAGCATCATGACCGCCCTGAAGACCTGCGACTACGTCATCAACGAATGCGGGTTCGGGTCGGATCTCGGGGCGGAGAAATTCGTAGACATTATCTGCCGCCGGTTCGGCTTACTTCCCGCGGCGGTCGTGATCGTCTGCTCCTGCAGGGCATTGCGCGAGCACGGTGGATGCACCTACAAGGAATGCAAGGAGCCAAACCTCGGTGCGCTCCAGGCAGGCGTGGGCAACATCGACGCCCACGTCGACATCATCAAGGGTTTTGGCCTCAAACCGGTCGTCGCAATCAATAAGTTCCCCGCAGACAGCGACGAGGAACTCCAATGGCTCGCTGATCATTTTACCGAGATCGGGGTTCCCGCCGCGCTCTCCGAGGTTTACGAGAAGGGCGTTGAGGGGGGGATGGATCTCGCCCAGAAGGTGATCGAGGTGGTCACCAGCGACCCGGTACCCGAAATCCAATACGCTTACGACTTGGACGACCCGATCAAGGAAAAAATCTTCAAGATTGCCACGAAGGTCTATGGGGCCGGCACCATCGCCTACTCGCCCGATGCCCTAAAGACGCTGCAGCAGATCGAAGCCCGTGAGGGGGCCACGCGCTACCCGATTTGCATGGCGAAGACCCAAGCCTCGCTCTCCGACGACCCAAACAAGCTCGGCGTGCCTAAAGGGTACACGCTCACGATCAACGACGTGAAGATCTACACGGGTGCCGAGTTCATCGTGCCGGTCTGCGGGGACGTGCTACTGATGCCCGGGCTCTCCGATGCCCCCGCAGCGGAGGGTATGGACATCGACGACGATGGGCACGTCTCGGGTCTGTATTAAAGGAGCCCGAACCAATAGGATCAAATGGCCAGTGAAATGATGCCCCAGGACCGGGTCTGGGCCTCGTTCAATCACGAGGAACCGGACCGCGTGCCCATCTACGAGGGTGCTATCGAGCCGGCCGAGCTGAACCGGTCCAAGGCGCCGGTGCACACCGACCCCGGGATCCTGTTTCTCCCGTTTCAAGTTGTCAAGTTGATTTCCTCCCCGTGGGCCGAGCCAGTGCGGCGTATCGTTTTCAAGGCTCTTTCACATCCGGCCGGACTCGTCCCTCTCGTGAAGCCTGCATTCTACCAGTACTCGAAGGTGCACCGGCAGCTCGGGATCGACCTCATTGGCTTCGCGGGAGGGTTCCCGGCCATATTCCACCCCCGTCTGTTCAACCACCTGCAGGCTGCGGGTTCCACGCTCTACGGTCCCAAGGGTGACGTCGCCCTGCGGCTTGCGAAAGGCGGCGGGGCGGTTTCGAGGGAGGGCGTCCTGCGCGACGAGGCGGATTACGACCGCTACGTCCAGCTCGATCCTGATAACCCGTCGAATTATTTCATGGTCCATCCGGCCATCTCGGCGGCCATGGGCAAGATCGCGCTCGTGTTCAGCATCTACGGTTCGGCCTTTTTCGAGAACCTGTGCGACCTGTTCGGCTATACCGCCCTGTTTAAACTCCTCGTGAAAGCACCAGGATTCATCGACCGGGTCGTGAAGGACATGTCGACCTATGCCATCGCCACCCTCGAGGAGCACGCGGCACGGGGCGTCAGGCTCGTGTACATGACCGACGACCTGGGGCAGATCGGCCGCTCCCTGATCTCCCCGCGCATGTACGACCGGTTCTTTACCGCAGGGATCAAACGGTTTTGCGATCGGGCACACCGGCTCGGCGTGAAGGTCATGCGGCACTCGGACGGGTATGTCCAAGATCTGGTTCCCCGATTCATCGGCGAGGGCGTCGACGCGCTCCACCCGTGGGAAAGCGATGCGGGAATGGACATCTTTGCCGCGAAACGAGAATGGGGAGATCGCTTGGTGCTTGTTGGCAACGTCCCGATCAGGTTACTGACCAACGGGTCGCCTCGGGATGTGGTGCATTATACCCGCGAACTCTGCAGCGCGTGCGCACCGGGGGGCGGATTCATCCTGTCGAGCTCGCATTCTGTGGTGCAAACATGCAAGTGGCAGAATTATATGGCCATGCTCTGGGCCGCCAGAATCTTCAGTACCTGATTTCAAGAACAACCAGTTTTTCGTTTGTCTTGCCGAGCCGGTGTAACGAGGGTTCGCACGAAAAAAATGCTTCAAAAAAAGATGTGATCGCAAATTTTGCTTCTAAAAAAATGCACCGGCCTTTTTTAAAATCGATACCTTAAGATACTTATAGGCTTGGAAAAAAATCGTAATCGTCTGCTGCATTTTTTCGTTTGGTGCGCGTTTCACACGCATAAAAGTGAACAAGTGTTTCGACATTTCGGAAATGATTTTTTCGGGTCTATGCCAAAACTAAGGTAAAAAAAATATGTCAAGACGCTTCGGAAATGACTCGTTCCGTGGTCCCAGGGAAATGCACGATGCTGTATGCAGCGATTGCGGCCAAGCGTGTCAAGTTCCATTCAAGCCAACCGAAGGGAAGCCTGTGTATTGCAGGGATTGTTTTGCAAAGCACAGGCCTGCTCGGTTCTAATTCAGCAGCCTGAAAACGGCTTTACTGGGTTAAATATATCGTTTCTCTTTTCTTTTTCTAAATACACGGCGTCGACGACATAATCACTCGGCATCACATTTGACCCGAAGCAGCTATGATTATCGGGGTTAAAATAAGAAAATCTTGGAAATCACACGCGAAAGGCTACAACTCCAACCCGCAATTCGGACAGAAAGCTATATCTGATAATCCCGGGAGCCGGATGTTGCAACGCGGGCAATTTCCCGGTGTTGGTCGCGCTGGCGATTGGAAACGTGCAGGTTCAGGTGGCAACCTTGCACCCATGCCTCCACGATCGAACATTGGAGGTGTTCGCAACGATTTGGCAAAGTCAAACAAGCCGATTCCCTGGTTAATCGTTCCGATGAGGCCGACAATCGAGCCCACGGCTACCAGTGCGAGGAGCAGAATATCAATTACCATCCAAGCGATCGGTCCCGCAGACCCGAGCACGAGGCTTTCTTCCGCACTGTTCAGCATGCCGAACAGGAACGGGAAGACCACCATGTAAAGAGGTATCAAGGCAGCCGAAAAAAACGCGGCCACGATACTATACTTCAACCCCTTGATAACGCGATTGGCGTGAAAGGAGAGAGGCCATTGCGCGGCTGGATTGTCAATTTCCTTGACAAGCGAGGATTGAAGCAATGACCACGCGTCAAGCAACACGAAATTGGTCGCGATGCCGAGCGCGAGCAAGGCGATGGAGAACAGGAAGGCAAGATCAAGCATGCCAAGGAGGGAATTGCTCAGTGAAGCCACTTCGAGGCTTTCGAGTATGCTGAATTCGGCTAGAAAGAGGCTGATGAATAGCCAAATGTACACCGCCATCCCTGCGACAAAACTCGTGAACGTCAACATCGATGCGACCTTGAACCGCTTCGATGCGACTTGCAACTGTTGGCTGGACGCCTTGGTCCCGAGCTCGTTCATTACCTTTGCGAGTTTACCGTACTCGATGCCAAGCCAGACCAGGACCGGGGATACGAAATACGATACCAAGAACGCGAGGAACAGGTTGTGGAATCGGGTTTCGAGAACCCCTTCGGTTCGATATTCGCTCACTGGCAGTCCCTTCATTATCAAATATCAATATTTACAGATCCAATGCAGGATTTACATTATAAGGTATTCGTCATTGTTCCTGCTCGCCCGCGCCGGGGGAGAGCACTGCCTTCCAAGGCCAGCCACGGGTCGAGTGCGGTTTATTCAAAGCATCAAATTGAAGAGGGCACTATCAGGAAAAGCTTGCAGGAAAAACTTGCCTTAAGTACTCAACTAAAAAAGTGAGTCTCCGTTTTCGGGCATCTCTTCCATTTCAGGCTCGGGTGCAGGTTCGCTGGAACACGCGCGGTAGATATGCGTCCTCCAACATCCAATTGACATTCTTGTTAATAAAGTATCTTCAGCTACGAATCACCTGTTCCGCGGTCGATGGTCGTGGCCAGCGGAATGGGAAGCCCCCTGGATGCTCGCGCTCGAGACCATGGGAGGTCCCCTTGGCTGGGCTGCTTGGCTCGATCGCCAACCATGCACTGGCCGCCTTGCGGATCGGGTTCGGGCCGTTCCTCGCGTCATTCGTGTGGGTGACGGCAGTCTACGAGCTCGGGAACTATATTCGTATTTTCTTCAAGCGGACGAAACTCGTTTGCATATCCCAGCAGGATGAACAACACGGAAGGTTTCTTGTCCGAGAGGATATGCCGATTCACGACATTCGGATTGGCCCAATCCGACAGGTCCTACGCCCTCCAGATCGCTGCCGTTCTTGGCAACGTGGAAGGCGTCGTTGGCATACACGGCACTTGAGCATCGAACGACTATCATGTAGATGTTGGAGTTTTGCATGATATCGTCCGGGATGGCTGCATGGCAACGTTTCAGGTGCTGCGGGTCTAAGATGCACGCTAGTGCAGAAAAGGATTGGAGATCATGTAACATGTGACGTTTGAACTGCAAAAAAGACAAAAACCCCATCCTAAACACGTTTAGTTTTTGCTCTCGATAACCTTTTCGGAGGGGTATATAAAGCGACATCGAGAATAAAAGGATTATAAAAGTGGTTTAAATATGTTGTAAAAATACCACACTGGTATGCCATTATACTCATATACTTGCATGCTCTTGAAAAACTAAGAGGAAAATGAGCACGATAAGAATCGACGAACAGCACAACCGGTTATTGGAAACACTTCTTGCCCATCTTCAACTTCGTGGGAAAAAAATAACCAAGAAGGAAATGATCGGAATTTTAATCGAGGATGCACTCAAGACGGAAGGAATTTCAACCGCAAGGGGCGATCTCCCCGTGGAGCAAGATGCTGCGTGGATCGGTATGGACGAAACGTTTCACACCGGTATAAAAGACCTTTCCGAAAGAGTTGATGAGTTTCTCTACGGGCCAGACAAGGATGAATGAAATGGCCGTATTTCTAGATACAGGGTTCATCTTGGCTATAAAAAATAGTGATGATGTGCACCATCTTGAAGCTCAAACCTGGATGAAACGATTCCTGAAAAGTGAATTTGGAACGATATATACATCGACTTTTGTTTTTGATGAGGTCGTCACGCTTGCACTTGTCCGGCTCAAGCGCGCGGATTTAGCAATTTCGTTAGGAAAATATATTCTTGAAAGTCGAAGAATTAACCTCGTTGAACTTTCTTTTGAAGATTTTCATCAAAGCTGGGAAAGGTTTCAAAAATTCAGCCAAAATCGACTTTCCTTCACGGATTGCTCGATTTTAACCCAAGTTGATAGGTTGTCCTGTGGCTTGATGGCGACATTTGACAGACACTTCGAGGGATTGGTTCGCACGATACACAACTGATTCCAACGATTCCATTTGATACCATCAAGACCCAGTTCAGGGCTAGGTGGCTTCGACCAGTCGGGCTGGTGGCTGAGCTTTTCCAGCCGGAACGCCCTCGGCCACGCTACGTACCACTTCGAGATGTCTTTGCGCGTTCCGAACAATGTGTGGAACGTGGCCTCGTTTTACGGCGGGAGAGATATTAAGAAAATAAGTAAAGACGAGCGAGTTCATACCTTGTCCATATCCTCTTCGCTCTTCGTTTTGTGGGACTTCAGGCGCACTTGGAGGTCACGAGCACGCTTGGAATACCAGATCAAGAGCTTTCCGGCATCCTCGGGCATATAGAACTCCCCGCCGCACATACTGGCCGCCTTGGTCATAAGCTCGACGTTGGCTTGGCCCAAGCCCAGCACGTAGAAGACCACGTTCTGGTTCTTGGCCATCTCCTGCACGGCGATCTCGAAGTTGTTGCCGTCGGTGGGGTTTCCGTCGGTGAGCAGCAGGACCATCACTGGCTTGGCTTGTTCCTCGCCACCTTCCATGTCCTGTAGCTTGTAAATCAGCTCCTGCGCCAGCAACATGGCCTGGCCGAGATTCGTGGCCTGCCCGTAGGCGTTGGCGATGTTGTCCACGATCGTGCGCGCGGCCTTCTCCAGCACGTCCTTCTCGCCCGACGAACCCTGCATGAAAGGCGACCCGTTGAAATCCAGCGTCTCCGCCGTGTCGGCGAAGCGGATGATGGCGACCTTCTCACCGAACCCTCGCCCGACCTTCTCGGCCAGGAACAGGATCGCCGCGAACGCCGCTCCGATGCGCCTTGGCACCGACGTGCCTTCCTTAAACTGCTTGAGGAAGTCCTGGATCTCCTTGGACGACATGGCCGCCCGGATGCCTTCGATGGCCGGGGCGATGTTTTTGGATTCCAAGTCACGAGCCATCATGGACCGAGAGATGTCCAGGATGAGGATTGCGTTGAACGTGACCAGCCCCTCGGGCTTGAGCAGGATGTTCGTCGAGGCTTGGACCGTGGCGAGAGCGTCGCCTGACAAATCCGGTTTGGAATCCAGGATCTTGATGGCCGCACCCGCCTGCTTCCAGCGGAGCTTCAGCTCCTTGAAGATGATGTAGTTGGACAGCCACGACTTCAAATTTCCGATAAACCGCCGGGCCTTGCTCAATGTCTCCCACACCTGGTCGCCTTCCAGCGGGTTGATCCCCATGGTGACTTCCTGGAGGGGGATGATGGTACGCTTGTTGATCTTGATTTCGACGGTCGACGAGCCGATGCCCGATGCCTCGAAAACTTCAGAATCGATCTTGATTATGGTCTCGGGCAGGTCGGGGTCGATCTTCACCTTGGCGGCCCCGAACGACCCGGTCAGGGGGTCCTCGAACGCCATGACCTCGTTCTCCGAGCGGCCACCGAGGTCCATAGACAGGGACAACCGCGGGCCGATGGCACACATGCCCTGGAAGTCGTCCATGGTCTGGACCTTGACCTCCATGACCTCCCGCTGCTCGATTGGCGGCTCGGCAGAGTACACGACGGCGTCGTCGTGCTCGACGATGTTGCCCGCGTCGTAGGCGTCCTGCGTCATGCCGATGTGGCGGTCGTCGACCGGGCCAACCTTGACGCGGCCCGCGCCCTTGCCCCGGGTCTTGTGGTCCTGGAATTCGATCATCATACCCTCGTACAGGCCGAGCGCTTCCACGTTGGCTTGCGAGATCAGGAGCCGGTCGCCGAGCGTGTTGTCGATCTTGGGCGACAGGATGAGACCGTTTTTCTCCCCGGCGAGCTGGGAGATGTCGATCATGTCTGGGTACTTGGGGCGTGACGAGCCCTCCCACCAGACGCCCTTCCCGTTCGGGTCGAGCGGCTGGTTGAACTCGTCTAGGCCGTAGATGGCGAACCCGCGCTCGTCAACGACCTTCTGGCCGAACGAGTCGACCATGTTCTCCGGGAAGGGGCCCTTCTCTGGCTGCTTGTCCATGATCATCTCCATCCACTGAGTCTGCTCGAAGGGCTGGCCCGTGGAATCGAGGAGGTAGAATCCAGATGAGTCCATGCCGAACATGGGGTTGTGCCCCGCGTCGACGATCTCGACGCCGAAGGCATCCATCTGGTTGGGCACCAGCACCTGCACCTTCTCCTTGGTCTCGGGAAGGGCGGCGGGAACGGGTGCCACAACCGGCATCTTGACCTCAGTCTCGTTGAGTTGGGCCATTTGGAATGCTTGGCCCATTGAATCCAATGGAATGCCCGAAGCATCGGCGCCGAACACGGCCTTTCCCTGGCCATCGACGATGAGCACGCCGTAGTTGTCGACTTGGTTCGGCGCGAGAACCCAAGCGGTTTCCATTGTGAATTCAGGGCCAGCTGGAGCTTGGGCTTGTGGCGCAGGAGGTGTCGGGGCCGAGTACTGAAAGGACATCTCTCCGAATTCATCTTGAGACATTTCCATCGTTGGTGTGGGTGGCACGGCCGGGGGTTTCGGTGTACGTGGCGCCGATGGCGGTCGTGGCACGGACGGTGGAGCAGGTACCGGCGGAACCGCTGGACCCCTTGGAGGACGTGGCACTGCTGGCGGTCTCGGTATCTGAGGGGCCATGGGCGCGCTCGGGATCACGGGCATACCGGGTGGCGGCGGCGGACCCCCCATACCCGGTGGGCTGGGCACGCCGGGAACCCGCGGGGGGGCCGGCGGCGAGGGCCCTCCGCCCGGTCGCAATGGCAACGACGGTGGGGCCCCGGGTACACGTGGAGGCATCGGGATCGCACCCGACCTTGGACCCGCGGGCCCGCGAACGGGCGCACTGGGCGCCGGGGTGGCGCCAACACCGATCGGCGAGACCGTTAATTCCATGGACTTGAATCCAAGTATCTCGGGCAAATTTTCATCGATCTTAACAACGAAGTCGAAAAGGTTTTGATCGATGTGAACAGCTAGACTCGTATCGAAACGTTCCTCAGGTATCGTGACACGGACCAAATCGCCGTCCCTGACGCCGAGAGTCTCGGCAGACATCTGCGAGATGTAGATGTCGTCGCCAACGTTCTCAGCCGTTTCAACGAATAATTTTAGTTCTTTGGACATAGGTATCCTTTCCTAAGACATATTGCAGGATCGCGGGCAGGCAATGAAACACGTGGACCCGCATCCTATCCCCGTCTGGTGGTTTAGGGATGAATGTCGATTATGATAGAGATCTTGGTTTGTGAATTTTAAAAGTCCTCGTCGACGCTAGGACTCGACCGAAGAATGCACGTCCCACTCGATTTAGACAGGAATGACGAGTCTCGGACGGAAATTCACAAAAGAGGACAACCTGGATGGTCAGTAAAAAGGAAATGGTCCAGAACGACAAAATTCGTGTAACTGCGGAGGAGGAGCGGATTCATTCGAGCTCGTCTTGCAAACGTTGCTTCACTAACGGGTATTCATTCTCGGGGTTTTCGAGCTTGGTTAGCTTTTGTTTCAACCGCGCGTTTTCCCCGGCGAGATCGTTCACGCGGGTTTCCAGCGCGGTGAGCCTGGATACCAACCAGTCGATGACAGAAGGGACATCCACGGGCGACATGAACCACGTGAAGATGTTCTTGATGAAGGTAGCATTGTCAAGTGCATTGATGCCATAATCCAGATCATTGCTGAACATGTCGACATCGCCGACCACGACGACCTTTCCCTGACCGTGCTGGGCCGACGCGGCGATCGGGTAGTGCTCGCCGACCTTCATGACCTTCCATCCATCGTGTTCCGCAGGGCGGAATTGCTCGATCACGCAGGTCCGATTCGTTCCGAGGAGCGAGACGGCCGGCTCCGGTGCCAGTAACGTGGCACCCCCGCCGATGACGACCCGCATAACGTTCCGGTTCAAGGGATGGGAGACATTGATATCTTCGATGATCGGCGCCGCTGCCGATCCGATGTTCTTGGAATCCCGGACCGTTGTGGCCTCGATCTCGATGCCGAACACAGACGTGAGCTCGCCGAGGTTGGTCTCGTTGGCGGCGTCGCCCCCGGCATCAGTGATCGCCAGCAGGTTGCCACCATCCCTGACGTACTTCACGACGGTCTCGATCTCCTCCTTGTCCAGCTGGCTCTTCCTCGGGCACCCGATCACGAGCATCGTGGCCCCGGTTAACAGGTCATCTGGAAGAGGTTTCTCCCGATTGATGACTAGCTTCACGTTCAGCACGGAATCCAGCAGGTGGAACAGCTCGGAAAAAGTTTCCTCGTGCACGTCGACAAGCTCGTTGTTCGCCCTGTCGATGATGCATGTGTACTCCCCGCGTGGTGCTTTGATTTTTTTGAGCACTGCCGGTTCCGCCTTATGATCGTTCCACGGTTCTGAAGATAATTCGGCAATAAAACGCTTGCTGGCTACACTGGTTGGCTATCAAACCACCAAATTTGTATCTGGCTCCGATCATGATCAAGGATTACCATTCAATATCCATGCATTTTTATCGCTCAACCAACGTAACAATTACATATGGAGCGATCCGAGCATCCCACGGATCCGGGCCAAGAATCAAATGGTGGCCTCGATCCCGGAACCGGCACCGGCGAACTGGAAACGTCTGGTTCAGATCAGGCAAATGACACGCCCACGGAAGACCAGCTGAAAGAACTCTGCGAATTGCTAGGCCTCAAGAGCTCAAAGAGATACCAAATCCTCGTCGCAAAGCTCGTGAAACGTGTCGGGATGGACCCGAAGAAGCTGGCCGTGGCGCTCAAGCGTGCCACGATCGATTCATGATCGCCCTGATTCGGCTTTTCATCGCGAAAAGTCTGAAAATTGAATAAGGCCACCGCATGAAAAAAGTACAAGGCGCGGAAGTTCGCCGCTCGAAATGAGTTTGGTAGCTCTTATCACCAGATGGAGGAAAAATAGAAGCCAGATTTTCCACTGCCATCACTTAATCCAACGGACACTTAAGTGAAGCACTCATGAATGAAAACTTCGATAAAATTACCAAGGAGCCTGTTAAGATCGGAGTGTACGTGTGCCAGTGAGGCGTGAACATCGGCCAATTCATCGATACCGAGCAAGTACGCGCGTTCGCGGAATCCCTGCCCAACGTGCTGATCGCGAGAACCTTTGCATTTTTCTGCAGCGATCCAGGGCAGGAGACGATCCGGCGCGACATCCAAGAACTTGGCGTGAACCGGGTCGTCGTCGCGGCATGCACCCCGAAAATTCACGAGCCCACCTATCGAGACTTGCTTGTAAGCGCGGGGCTGTCACCATACTACTTTGAAATGGTCAACTTGCGTGAACAAGATTCTTTCGTGCACAGCAAGGACAAGGAGGCTGCCACGGAAAAGGCCAAGGCGCTCGTCGCGGGCGGGGTGTATCGAGCCGCCGCGCTGGAGGACGTGCCCAGGAAAGAAGTGAAAATGACGAAATCTGTTCTCGTCGTGGGCGCCGGTATCGCGGGGATGAATGCGGCCATCAACTTGGCCAACCACGGGATCAAGGTGTATCTCGTCGAGAAGGAAGCGACGATCGGTGGCCGCATGGCCCAGCTCGATCGCGTGTTCCCGACGGACGATTGCGCGATTTGAATCGTGGCGCCGATCATGGTCAAGGCTTCCAAGCACCCAAACATCAACCTTCGCACGTACGCAGAAATTGCCGAGGTTAAAGGAATCACGGGCAATTATTCTGTCACGATCAAGCAAAAGCCACGGTACGTGAACCCAAAGCTCTGCACGGGTTGCGGATCGTGCATTGTTAAGTGCCCGGTCGAGGTGCCCGACGAATTCAACCGGGGCATCGGGACGCGGAAGGCCATTTACATTCCATTCGCCCAAGCCGTCCCGAAAATCGCGGTGATCGACAAGGAGGCGTGCATGGAATGCGGGGTATGCCAGAAGACTTGCCAGCGAGGCGCGATCGACAAGGAGGAACAGGAATCGTTCGACACCGTGACCGTGGGGGCGATCATCGTCGCCACGGGGTGGGACGAGTATCCCGTGCAAAAGTACGGCTCGTTCGGGTATGGTCGCTTCCAGAACGTGATCACGCAGATGGAGCTCGAACGCATGCTCTCGCCGGTCGGACCGACCCACGGGCACGTGCTCCGGATCTCGGACAAGCAACTCCCGAAGCGGATCGCTATGATCCAGTGCGTGGGGTCGCGCAGCATGCACGAGAATGCCAACGCCTACTGTTCATCCGTATGTTGCAACCTGGCACTCAAGAACGCGCAGCTGCTCAAGCAAGAGATCGACGGCGCCGATGTCATGATCTTCTACATCGATATGCGATGCTGGGACAAGCAGAACGAGGAATATTACCGGCGCATCCGGGAGAAAGGAGTCATCTTCGTCCGCGGGATCCCGGGAGACGTGAAAGAGGACCCGTCGACGGGCAACATCCTGCTGACCTACGAAAACACGCTGGAAGGCACGGTGCAGGAAGTCGACGTCGATCTGCTCGTGCTGTCAGCGGGCATGGAACCCTCGGCAGGAACGAGCGAGATTGCATCGGTTCTCGGCTTGGACAAGTCTCCGGGGAGGTTCTTGAAGGAAATTCACCAATGCTTGAGCCCTCAGGAGACCAAGAGCCCCGGCATCTTCATCGCGGGATGCGCCTCGGGTCCAAAGAACATACCGTACTCAGTTTCGTCTGCGCTGGCAGCCGCGGCAGACACCTCCGCCATTGTCTCGTCGGATGTGTTTGCCAAGGAACTCATCACGGCCATCGTCGATCCCGAGCGATGCATTGCATGCCACCGGTGCGAAAAATCGTGCAATTACAACGCAATATCGGTGAACGAGGAAACCAGCATCGCGGAGGTCAACGATCTCAACTGCAAGGGCTGCGGGATTTGCGTCTCGTCGTGCCCGGCAAAGGCCATCGAGTTGCGCTACTATCGCGATGACCAGGTTGACGGTAAGGTCTACGCGATCCTGAAATATCCTGGCAAGGCTCCTGAGATAGTGCAAGAAACCATCGATGCATCCCCTTCGATGCAGCCCGATTAAAAATGCTAGAACCGGGCCAAGAAATTTGCGATGCGGCAAATCGGATGCAAATTCATGACATCAAATACCATGATAATCATGGAAGAAGATACAACCGGGCAGACCGTGAGCGACGGCCGGAAGATCATTATCTTCTGCTGCGAGAAGTGAGGATACTCGGCCGGCGATCTGGTCGGTGTTTCCCGGAATCAATACTCCCCCGAGATTTATCTAGTTCGGGTGAAATGCACGGGTCGGGTCGATATGTCAGACATAATGCAGGCACTGCGGGATGGAGCCGATGGAGTTGGTATCTTCGCGTGCCACAAGGGCGAGTGCGACTTCGAAAGTGGCAACTACGCCGCCGAACGGCACTTGAACGCCGTGAAGTTCATGCTTGCCGAATCGGGATTCAATCCCGATCGGGTGGGCATATATTTCATGTCAGCTGCCGAAATCGATCGCTACCTGAATGCAGTGACCGATCTCGTGACGCGCGTCGGGGCCCTACCCGTGAATCCCCTGAAATCGGATAATACTCGAGGATTGACCATATCAAGTTCGTAATTGATCCCAAGCTAGATGAGTTTCTTCCCAAAAGCCCTGGGAAAAAATGATGGCACGTTGCCGCGAGCGACGGGATCGAGAATACCGCTCGAAATCGGAAGAATGAGAACCATGACCTCTACGATCATTGCAGACATGGATGCCGGACACGTCGAACAGCTGCCGTTGCTTGTCCACGCGGCACGATCGTTTCGCTTACGTTGCTTGGTCGATGCGCAGGCGGACATAGAGAAGGCTGGCGTGATTTCCGTGGATGAATACCAAGGAGCGCTGCGTGCGCTGGTGAAGGAGGAATCGCGCAAAGCAACCGTGCTGCGCGAGATGGAACGCGCGGGGAACGAGGTTGACCTCGAGGCGCTGATTTCCATGATGGCACCATTCGGCGTGCGAGCCGCTGAAACAGTCTCGGCCGCGTTCCAACTGGTGGTCGAGGGGTTCCTGTCCTGCAGCGTCGAGTCCCCGGCATCCTGCACGTTCACGTTCGTGACGGCGGATGCCACGCTGGCCAAGCCCTATTACGTGCCGGTCAAGGCCGTGGACGAAGGAATGGCATGCAGCGGTTGCGGCACCTGCCAATCGGCATGTCCTGTCGGGTGCATCGTCGTGGATGACGGCAAGGTGTCCATTGACATGGACAAGTGCATCCGGTGCGGCCTCTGCTACACGGTCTGCCCGCGCTCGTTCTTGCCCAAGAAAGCCATGGAGTGGGCCGTGAAAAACGACGGGTTCGATGCGGACGAGCTCAAGGCGGGTGCATACATCGAGGCGTGGTCCGCGAAAACCCTGAACGGTGGCATCGCCACGAAAGCCCAAGACGGCGGGATATCGTCGAGCCTGCTCGTCCAAGCATTCCAAGCTGGAGACATCACGGCCGCGATCGGGGCCGGCATCAAGGAGGGAACCCCGTGGAAGCCTGAAGCTCGCGTTTTACGATCGGTCGAGGATGTCGTTGCCGTTGCAGGGACAAAATACGTCAACACGCCATCGCTCGCCCTCCTGCGATCACTGAAAGACATTTCCGCCATTGCCGTGGTTGGTACGCCCTGCATGATGCAGGCCTTGAAGAAAGTCGACGTGTACCCGCCCGGCACCGTGGCGACGTCGAACATCAAGTATCGCATCGGCATCTTCTGCATGGAATCCTTCACCCACGCAGCCGTGAAGATGCTGTGCGAGAAAACGTTCGGAACGTCCCTGGATGGAGTCACGAAGATGAACATCAAGGAAGGCCAGTTCATCGTGTCTCTAGGGGATGGCGAGCAAAAATCCGAGAGTATGAAGGAAGTGACGAGGCTTGCACGCGTGGGATGCCACTGCTGCCACGACCTGACATCAGAATGCGCTGACGTTTCGGTCGGTTCGATCGGGTCGCCCGATGGCTGGAATACCGTGCTCGTGCGGACGCCCGCCGGCAAGGCTTTGTTCGATGCAGCCGTGGAAGCGGGTCTCATCGAAAAAAAGCCTCTTGAAGAGGTCGAGCCGGGCATCGTGGCGGTAAAAAAACTCGCCATGATCAAGAAACGGAATTATGACAAGGAACAGGGCAAGCGCGATGAGGCGCAAGAGTTCCACCCGTCGTATTTCATGAAATTGCCGCCCAAGGAAAAGAAAGCCGCTAAAGCTGAGCAAGACGAGTGAGGCTACTTTGCTAGCAAAACTGGCGCGTTTCGATCACGTTTAATGCTTTCGTGAAGGCTTATCTGCATTTTTGATGTAACTATTAGTACCTATTTTTTAAAAAGGGGGGAAAAAAATGGATCGAAATAGATATATTTGAAGTGGATGTTGCAACAATCCGACGAAAACGGATGAGGGAAAATGAGGAAAAACATCATTGTTCGCTGGTACAGGGAGACCGATTACAAGCAAGTCGAAGATCTTGCAAACCAACTGGCGACATTGTTCGATGATCACTTTGATAATCGTTGGTTCGAGTTGTACATGGCCAAACGGCTCATGGATAACGTGTCTGGTTGCTATGTTGCTGTTTTAGGTGATGAGATTATCGGCAGCATATTTTGCGATATTTTGCGAGACCCAACGGGATCCCAGTACGGTTCCATCAGCAACATGATGATAAAGAGTGAGTATCGGGGCCAAGGTATTGGCGATCTCCTGCTCAATAATGCCATAAAATACCTTCAGATCGCTGGAGTTCCGAGGATCTGGGCCAATGTGCGAACCGAAACTGCGCCCATGGTGCATCTTTTCGAAAAAAACGGGTTTTCCCAGAAATTTACGATCTACGAGAGCAAGATACCATCATAGATGCTTCCGTTACGATTGTTAGAGTTTTCCACGGCTCACGATTTTCGTCCCGAAAACTTTTGAACAAAGATGCGCGTTGGTTATTTGAGAAACGGGCCTAATGCCTTTATCTCGTTGGTGAACGACGTGATGGTATCCGCGAATCGTTTTCCTTCCGCGGCGCTGATCCATTCCAATCGCACGCGCCTTTCATCGATGCCCAATTGCTTGATGATGATCCGGGTTAATCGCTCGAATCTCTCCTTCGCGAAAACATTCCCCGAAATGTAGTGGCAGTCTCCGATGTGGCATCCAGTAACGAGAACGCCATCTGCCCCCTCCTTGAGAGCTTTTAGCACAAATGAGGGATCGACCCGTCCAGAGCACATCACTCGAATGATGCGTACGTTAGGGGCGTATTGAAAGCGGGAAACGCCTGCCAAATCTGCTCCGGCGTACGAGCACCAGTTGCAGCAAAAAACCAGGAGATTGGGACTAAAACTCTGCGAAATTGATTCCATTTTTCTCGTCGCCCTCACGCATTTTTGATCAAGTAAGACTCGATCATCGCGTAGATTTGATTGAAATCGAAGTTCTTGACGGATATTGCACCGATCGGGCAGTTGGCAGCGCAGGTGCCACAGCCCTTGCACAGTGCCGAGGTCACGTGCGATTTTTTCACGGGCAGGCTGATATCTTCAAAGTCCCTGAACTCGACCATCAACCCGATGGCACTGTACGGGCAGACTGACTCGCATTTTCCACAGCCTATGCACATGTCCGTGTTTACCTCGGCAACCAAGCCGGATGCGGTGATTTGTTTTGCGTTTAAAAACCGCGTTGCCCTTCCTGCGGCGCCGTATGCTTGTGAAATTGAATCTTGGATATTTTTTGGCCATTGGGCACAGCCGCACAAGAAAATCCCATCCGTCGCGAAGTCCAAGGGGCGCAGCTTCACGTGGGCCTCGAAGAAAAATCCATTTTTATCAACCGGGACCTTAAGCATTTTGGCCAATTCTTCAACATTTTCTGGTGGAATCATGGGCGTTGACAGCACGATCAGGTCCGATTGAAATTCGATCGTTTCCTGCAAGTTGTTATCCAGCACCTTTACAGTATATCTTTCAAGACCATTCTCGCTTTTAATGATCTCTGGCTTGTTATCCAGGTCATATCGCAAAAAGATCGCGTCATTTCTTCCTTCTCGATAATAGCCCTCGAATTCTTTCTTGGCCATCTGCAAGTCTCTGTAGAGCACGACCATCTCCAAGCCGGGCTTCAATTCTGCCAAGACCTTCAAGTTCTTGATGGCGTTTGCGCAGCAGATGTTCGAGCAATAGGTTATCCCGTTGTTTTCTCTTGCGTTGACACACAGGATCATGGTCACCCGGTTGATATCGGCAAGCCAAGACTTGTCGCCATCCTTCAGCTTTTGCTCCAAATCGAGCTGGGTGATGACGTTCTTGTTGTTATCTCCATAGTCATAAAGTCCGTCTGGCTTTAATTCTCGGCCTCCCGTGGCAACGATGATCGTGCCAATTTTTAAGTCGTGTAATTGATCCTCTGAATCTCGAATGGAGACATCATAATTCCCAACATATCCTTTAACATCGTTGACGTTTGCTTCGAGAAAAAAGCGTATTTTTTCCTCTTGTCCCACCTTTTCTACCATATTGCTCAAAAATGCCGAAGCGTCTTCTTGATTCGGGAATAACTTGTTGAGTTTGTTTAGATTTCCTCCAAGGTTCCTATTTTTTTCGACCAAATATGTCTCGAAGCCAAGATTGGCAAGGTTCAAAGCAGCGGTCATGCCCGAGACCCCGCCTCCAATCACGAGTGCCGATGGCGTGATTTGAATTTTCTCTTCCTTCAACGGCTTTAACAATCGTGACTTGGCGATGGCCATCTTGATCAAGTCCTTTGCTTTCTCGGTCGCTGCTTCCTTCTCGTTCATGTGGACCCAAGAGCATTGGTCGCGGATGTTCACGAGCTCGAACATATACTTGTTCAAGCCGGCTTCGAGACACGTTTCTTGAAACAAGGCTTCATGCGTTCGTGGCGTGCAAGATGCGACGATGAATCGATTGAGATCGTACTCCTTGATCAAATCCTTGATCCTTTTTTGCGAATCGCTCGAACATGAATACATGTTATCTTCACAATGGATCACATTCGGTAATGTCTGGATGTAATTGACGACGTCTTCTACATCGACATATTTTCCGATGTTTATGCCACAATGGCAAACCAACACGCCAATTCGTACCTCATCAGATGGCTTGATCTCTTTCTCGGGGATGTCGTATTTTTTTACCTTCGTTTGCGTGTATTTTTGATCCTGCAATAGAGTTGCTATTTGCGATGCGACCCCGCTGGCATCTGCAACCGTTTCCGGGATATCCTTTGGGCCTTGAGAAAAACCACACAAGTATATTCCCTTTCGTGATGACGAAAATTTGTTGAAATACGATTCTTCCTCGAAAAACTTGTATTGATCCAATTTTATGCCCAAGATATTTGCCAATTGCTCAATGTCTTTCGGAGGAACCAATGGTGTTGCCAGCACGACCAGATTTGCCCTGAACTCGCCCGGCTCGCCCGTGCGAAAGTCCTCGTGATGGATGATCAGGTCGTTCGTTGCTGGATCTTCATCGATGCTGCTTATTTTCGAGTGGAAGTATTTCACGCCGTATTCGTCTTGTGCCCTTTTCACGAACTCATAAAAATTCTTGCCGTAGGCCCTGATGTCATGATAAAACACGTAGCATTGTGATTTGTTCGCGTGTTCCTTCGTGATGATTGCTTCTTTTGCCGTGTACATGCAGCACACGCTGGAACAAAATGGAACCTTTTCATGGAAATCCCTGGATCCGGCGCATTGAATGAACGCTATTTTTTCAGGCTCTTCGTGATCGCTAGGCCGCAAGACATGGCCGCCAAATGGACCCGAGGCGCATAAAATTCGTTCATATTCCAAGGAATTTACCACGTTATCATAACTATACCCCCAGCGCGAAGACAATTCATCCCCATACATGTCAAACCCGGTGGCGGCGACGATGGCGCCGACGTGCAGCTCTATATTCTCGGGTTTTTGAGTGTAATCGATAGCTTGCGCCTTGCAGATTTTTGCACACACGCCGCACACGCCCTTGTTCAGGTACAAGCACATTCCGGGGTCGATCAGGTACACCGGGGGGACGGCTTGGGGGAATGGAATGTAGATCGATTTCCGTTTTCCGAGATTCATGTCAAACGCGTTGGGAGCTTCGATCTTCGGGCACTTTGCCGCGCAATCACCACAGCCCTTGCATTTTGAGGCGTCTACGTATCGCGGTTTTTTTAACACGGTGACCGTGAAATTGCCCGCCTTTCCAGTGACTTTCGTGACCTCGTGGTACGTCATCAGCTCGATGTTGGGGTTCCGGAACACCTCGACCATCTTTGGTGCAAGGATGCACAAGCTACAGTCGTTGGTGGGAAAAGTCTTGTCCAGCTGGGCCATTCGGCCGCCTATTGATGGCGTTTTTTCGACCACGTAAACCTTGAAACCTAACTCTGACAAGTCCAGGGATGCTTGTATCCCTGCAACGCCACCCCCGATCACCAAAACTGACCCTTCCATCACTTTTCAGCCTCCATTTCGTTGGCCGGATCCGCGGGCTCAACGATCTCTATCAGATCCACTAAAAACTCGGAGAGATCTTGAATGTGAATCGATGCAATATCTTCAATGTCGTTTTGAAGGCATGTCAAATGCATATAACACTTTGGGCAAGACGTGATCAGGACATCGCCAATAGCCTTCGCTTCTTGCAATCGCTTGTACCGCAAGGCTTTGGATCGATCGTTGCAATTCATCCAGCAATTCACGCCGCAGCACAGCGAGTTTTCCTTGTTGTGCTCCATCTCGCTGAAAGCATACCCTGATTCTTGCAACTGCGCGAAGATTTCCCTCGCGGTGTCCATGATCCTGTTGCTTTTCGGTAAGAACCTGGTCAACCTGCAAGGGTCGTGATACGTGAACGGGACGTTCTCATCCTGGTTTCCTGTTTTCTTGAAGGTGATTTTATTATTCTGCCAATTTTCATAAATATATTCGATGAGATGCTTGACTTCAAACTTTTTATCAAAATCCTCGAACAATTTCGGATAATCGACTTTCAGCGTCCTATAACACTCGGCGCAGATAGTGATTATGGTCTTTACGCCCGCTCGCTCGAAACTTTCCAAGTTCTTTTTTGCGAGTTTGATAAAGGTTTCGAATTTGCCTTGTCCCCAATACAAATCATGGCCACAACAAACCTCGTCTTTCAGGACCACGATGGGTTCTTTTTCCACCCGATAGATGATTTTCAAGGCACTTGCCGCAATCGTGTCCAGGTTTTGAAATTCAAACCTGAAAAACGGCAGGCATCCAACGAAAAACATGGTATTTCCCGTCTCTGAAACCTCGCATCCCTCAGGAACCCAATCAAGCGATTGCTCTGGCTGAATGCCGGGAAGACTCATCAATTCGGCGATGGTCGGGTATATGCCTTTGTGTGAGATGTTTTCTTCCGGGATTCGTTTACCCAACGTTTTCATTTTATATTTGGCCATTCGATCAAAATCGGCGAAATTGATGCTGACCGGGCAACTTTGATGGCAACTATTGCAAGCCAGGCAACTCCAAAGTATGCCGCTATCAAACACCTTGTTTTCAAGGCCTTCGATCACGAGCTGGATGATCCTGCTTGGAGGGTATCGCTGGACTTTGCTATATTGACAGACACTGCTGCAGCGGGCGCATTGGTAGCATTTTTTTACAAAATTGCTGAGGTTTGGATCGTAAATTTTTGCGAGTAAATTACTCTCGTCATCATTTTGCTGATCCGGTTGAGGATCGTTTTCAATTTCTGTGATGGCACTCACTTCTCCTTCACGGTTGACTTTCCATGAATGATTTCATGCGGTTTATTTTGGAACGAGAAAAACCGGTAATCGTGTCTTTTATCCTGCTTTTTGCCTCGTTGTCAAGATCCACGACACGAATGACGCCCGCTTTTATAGCGGCATTGATGAGTTTTTGCCCGTTTTCGGTTCGCGTTATCACCGTGGTATACTTTTCTTCGGAACCAAGTCCCCCGAAGGAAATGTCCGAATAGATGTTAGAGAAGTCGCAGCAAGCATTGCATGCAGGGCGCATGTATTCGTTTAACCGATCAAACGGGACGTGGACGGTTTCGTGTTCGTCCTCGCTGTCCTTCAGCGTGATGTAAAGATCTTCTTTGATGTTGAGTTTCTGGATGTCCTGAAATTTTAGGCGAAAAGCCTTTTCAAATTTTTTTATCTTGGCCGGATCAAAAACAAAATTCTCGTAACAGAATAACCCGAGACAGATTTCGATGCTTTCAGAGGGCGTTATGCCCAAGTGTTGCATGCAGCGGATTGTATCGATCTGGCATGAAGTGCCGACGATTGCCAATTTGTTAAACTTATAGTGATTCATTTCTGAAATGGTATGCGTGTAAGTGGAAAACTTCTGCAAATCGTCCAACTGCGGGGACATGTCGAGCCGGATGCCCGATGCATTCAACAGATCATCTTTATTCCTGGAAGATGCGGCGGTCCTCGAAAATGGCTTATCCGACCTCGAAACTATCGCACCATCGCAGATCTTTTTTTCTAGCATGAAATTGATTAGCGAATTCACGACACCGCCATCAATTCCATGCTCCAAAAAGTCGTCATCCGTGGATTGACAGGAGTAAATGTCCCGGACGAACCCAATTGGCATGGAATCATAGCCTTCAAAATTGTAGGTTTTGTTCAATTCTTCATCCAGGATATGCGTTTGTGGGCAAATATAGTAGCAAATTCCACACTCGAGGCATTGATCTTTGTTCAGGTAAACGGGCGGCTGGTAGGGCTCTGTAAAACCAATGACGTTGTAAGTGGCAGCGCTGCAGAAACTAACACATCCGCCGCATCCCTGGCAAATGCCCCTGTCGTGCACTTCGTAGACTAGATCTTGAAATGTTTTCGTGCTCATGATGTTTGGTCTGTTTTTTCAGTTGTTGGAGTCAATACAATTGGTAAGCACTTGTTCTTCTTCGTTTCCGCGATTTTCTCGATCATGGATTGTCCTGGTTCGACATCTTGCAAACTCTTCGATTCGATCAAACCAGCTTCGATTGCACCGTTGTAGATAGCTTCCCCTTTTTCGTTCCTCGTGATGACAGATGACCAGCCACTCGGCGAGCCTATGGATCCAACGGAAATATCGGCGCAGGTGGAGGTCAAGTCGTCGCAATAATGGCACGAATTGCGGGCATAATGTTGCACATCTTTCATAGGTACTGCCATTTCTTCCCCTGATTGCAACATAATCGTGAATTTTCCTTCCTTGATGTTCATCTTGGTGATGTCGTTGATATATTTATTGAAGTTTTCAGCAACTAATTCATTCAGGTTGCTAAAGGAAAAAGATTCCATGCAAAAGAGGCCGATCTTATACTTGATGTTCTTGAAAAACGGCATCCCGCTTGGATATAAATTATTCTTTTCAAGGGCTCTCATCATGCACGGCACGCCCGCAATGGCGATGTTCTCGTACATTTTTGCCTTGTCTACCATTGCCAAGGACGGGGAATTTGCGTACTTGCTCCCGCCTGTCTTGTAGAGCATTTCCACATCATCGATGATGACTGGTACGGGTCGCCATGGTTGCTCATCAGAGTGTTTGACAGCAATGATCGCGTCAACCAACTTGTTCCGGAGCAGGTACTCGAACAGTGACGTCACCACGCCGCCATCTTGTCGCACGTCCACGATCTCATCCTTGGTCGTGGTTGCAGAATAAGTGTTCAAATAGGAGCCGATCTTATCCGAGAATTGCAATGACCCATCCAATTTCTTGATATTCACTAAAGCCTGCTCAAACGAGAAAGATCGAGGGCATGTCGAATAGCATATACCGCATTTGATGCATGCCGTGCCATTGATCTTCAAGTCCTCCGCAGTCACAGTGATTGCGTTCATTGGACATATGGAGGAGCACCATCCACATTGGCAACATGCGCCGGAATCAAAAACCACCGAGATTGGTTCCAAGTAATGTTCATGAAAATCGTTGGATAGGTCTTTAACTAGGTACTTGTAAGAATGTTCCTGGATTTCTTTCTCCTTTACTTCTCCCTTGACTTTTTTTGTGATCGTTCTCGTCGTGACCTCGTCGATTTCCTCGACGAATCCTTGCTCTTTCAAGTAAATGATGTCTTTGATGACGTGCTCGGGCGAGAAATTCCCGATCTTTTCTGCAATTTCGACCAAGGATAGTGGCGGTTCGTCCTTCAATGTCTCAAGAACCAGTTTTCGCTCGGTTTCGGCATCGATCATCGCATCCAGGATGCCATAAAACTCCAATTCGGAGTATTTTCCTGCCTCTAAGATCTCGTCTTTTGCTTCGAAAAATGCTTTGACTTGAAAATTCCCTGCCGCCTTGTACGTTGCATCGAGCAATTCCCTTGGCGAAATGTTGCCAAAAACATTATTTTCTGCACTTTGCACCATGATTATCCCATCATTATCGTGAAAAATCCCCCGCCTTTGCGAGGCTTGTCCCCTTGTAACTCGGCTTTTTTTACAAGGTTCATTCACAGGGGTGGAGATGATTCTAATTCCCTTTCATTACCGGCTACTGCGTTGATCGGATTTGGTCCAGCTTGGGCTATTTTATCGCGGGCGTCTTCGATGCTCTTGACGAACTTTTCGGATTCTGCGCTGCTCAGCCAATACATATTTATCCTTTGGCTCCCAAAACCCCTGGAAGCCAGAATTCGGTTCGCGAAATCCACGTGCCTTTGGGCGGTCAGGTTTCCAACCTTGTATTGGCATTCGCCTTGCCGTCAGCCGACGATCATAACACCATCAGCCCCGACCTGAATGGCATGGAGCATGAGATTCACGTCAACCCGGCCCGTGCATCTTGTCCTAACGATCTTCACGGAAGGCGAGTACTTCAATCGTGAAACACCGGCCAAGTCCGCCGCGCCATATCCTCACTTGAAACACACGAACGCGATGATATTATAATCTGATTCCATACGTGACTCGACTTCCTTGAATCTTGTTTATGTTTCTAGCAGTGAAGAAATTTCGGCAAACAGTTGGCCTTCACGGTAATATCTTATGTCGATTGCATGGGTTGGACAGCAATTGACGCACACGCCACATCCCTCGCAGCTCGTGTCATCCACGGTCGCTCCGGTATTGTCGATGACCTTGATCGCACCGCTATTGCAGACCTTTTCGCACCGCCTGCAAGAAATGCACGCGTCCTTGTTCACTTCGGCCGTGATGAGTTCGAGATCGATCTTTCCGGCGGAAGTCAACTCGGCAACCTTGCTTGCAGCGGCCCTGGCCTGCGACACCGAGTAGGAGATGTTTTTTGGTCCTTGTGCAAAGCCTGCCACGAACACGCCCTTCATCTTCGTCTCTTGCGGCATCAAGCCGAAATGCGATTCCGTGAGAAAGCCATTCTTGTCGGTTTCCAGCCCCATGACCTTAGCTATTTGTTCGGTGTCCTTGGATGGCAAGATGGCCGTTGATAGAACCACCAAGTCGGCGTTGATGTTGACGATCTCATCGGTTAGCGAGGAATATACCCGGATCTTCAAGTTTTTCGTCTCGGGATCCTCGACAACCTCCCCGACTTTTCCGCGAATCATCCTGATGCCGGTATCCTTGGCACGTTGATAATATTCTTCGAATCCTTTCTCATTGGTTCTTATATCGATATAACACATCGTGATGTTCGCGTTCGGGAGCTCCTCCTTGAGCAATTTCGCGTTCTTCAGAGCGATCATGCAACAAACACCGCTGCAAAACGGTCTCTCGCTATCCCGGCTACCAACGCATTGGATGAACACGATTTCCTTGAGCTCGTTCTCATCCGAAACCCGGCGCACGTGACCTCCAAAGGGTCCATTCGGGGCCAAGATACGCTCCAACTGCAACTGGTTTATGACGTTGGCATACGTTCCATATCCGTATTCGGTAGGCTGGTACAATCCCAATCCCGTGGCAACGATGATGGAGCCGACGTCGAACTCGACGGTTCTAGGCTCTTGATCGAATTCGATAGCTCCAGTCGGGCACGCTTTCAAGCAAAATTTGCATGCACCTGTTTTGAAGTACAAGCAATTTGTTGAATCGATGCGCGCTTTTTTCGGGACGGCTTGCTGGAAAGCAATGTAAATTGCCTTGCGATTGTCCAATCCTTCGTTGAATTCGTTTGGAATCTTTTTCACGGGACAGGTCTCGTTGCACGCGCCGCAACCCGTGCACTTCTCGGTGTTCACGTATCTTGGTTTAATTTCAACCGTCACGTGATAGTTTCCAACCGTGCCTTCCACGTTCTTGACCTCGCTATAACTCAAGATCTCGATGTTTGGGCTCCGGCTGACCTCGAGCATCTTCGGCCCCAAGATTCAAATGGCGCAATCATCGGTGGGGAAAGTGCGATCGAGCTGGGCCATCTTTCCTCCAATCGTCGTGCTGCTTTCGACGAGATGCACCGTGATTCCCTGGTTGGCAAGGTCAAGCGCCGCGTTCATGCCGGTTATGCCTCCCCCCACGACCATGGTGGCCCGTTTTATCTCCACGGTCTTGATAGGAACGATTTCCAACAGCTTGGCGCGCTCGATACCGCTTTTTACCAGCATCTTTGCTTTTTCCGTGGCATCTTCTTTGGTCTCAGTGCACCAGCTGCACTGTTCCCGGACATTGACCATCTGGAAATAGTAGGGACTCAAGCCTGCCTTTTCTATGGATTTCCTGTAGATAGGCTCGTGGGTCCGCGGAGTTCAAGCCGACACGACCACGCGATCCAAGCCTTCATCGCGTACATCGTTCATGATCAAGTCTTGGCCGCTTTCCGTGCAAAGGAACGAGAACGTCTTGGAGACGACGACGCCGTCGATCGATTTCGCGAAATCAACAAGTTCATCGCAATCTACTTTACCCTTGATATTAATACCTCACTGGCACGCAAAAAAGCCGATTTTTAATGGTATAGCACCAATCCGATGCGGTGCTACTTCATCTTCTGCCATGTTTATCCCTTTTTCATGTTCACCTCACTTGTTAAAGAAATATTCCGGGCAAGACTCCGGTTTATGAAAACAAACAAGTCTCGCCAATTATCCATTTTTTCTAGTTATTTTTCTCGGTAAAATCGCTGCTTATGAAAACGATTAAGCATCATCGCTTGTCCATTTATATTTTTCCGCGATCTATGACGTGATTACCGGATTTGATGACGAGCTCAATTCGATATTCGGATTTGATCATAATACAGACCTTAATATCCGAATTTGGTCATATATGAGGGAATGGTTGTTGATCTTGACAATTTTGGTGCTTGATTGACTTTCAACAACGATCTAAATGTTCCGCCTGCCATGTTATCCAGAAAGAGTTCTCAGAGCGCTGGAAAGATTGGCGGAGTTCATAAATAATTTGCATTTTTATTTGCAATAATGAAAACTTTCTTGTATATAACAGAACGTATCGATCACGTCCAGAGAAAAAGATTTATTATTGGTCACTATTGATTTCACGTGAAAAGGTATGGAAGAACAGGAAACTATCCAAAAAGGCAGCCCCATACTTGACAGTAAAAGTTATTTAGAGAGTAAGATGGAAAGGGGTAAGGATGCTTTTGCCAAACTCATGAAGGAAATCGTTCGTGCAGGCATCTGCACGCACTGCAGTGCTTGTGTTGCAGTTTGCGATGCCCTTGATTGGGTCGATGATGCACCGAAGCTCGTTGGCCAATGCACAGGTTGTGGGGTCTGCTACAATCAATGTCCTCGAACGAAAACCGTTCCTGAGGACCTCATTGGTTCCTTCACGGCGGCATTTATTGCGAAGACGAGTATTGAAGATGTGCACGGGCAAGATGGAGGCACAGTAACCAGTATGCTCGTCTATTTGCTTGATAAAAAACTGATCGATGGCGCTGTCGTGACAAAGCACGATTCGAGCTGGCATCCCTTGCCAGCTTTCGTGAACACGCGGGAGGACATCCTGGCCGCATCCGGCTCGTTATACGCACATTCCCAGACTGTCAGGGCATTGTTCGATGCATTGTACGAGGGCAACCATGCTATTGCCTTCGTCGGCACCCCCTGCAACATAGACGCCATAAACAAGATGCAGAACTCGCCCTATGGAATGATCTTGTATAATCTGCGAGCACAAGTTATCAAGATCGGTTTATTCTGCATGGACTCCTTCAGTCCTGAGACCTTGTACGGGTTCTTTGATCGCGAGGGAATAGACCTCGCAAGCGTTGCGAAAATGCGCATTTCCTCCGGAAAGTTTAATCTGTATGATGAACAGGGTGAACTGCTCAAGGATTACAAGGTTTCGGTGCTGAACAAATATAAGTCTTCGTCTTGTAACTTCTGCGTGGATCTAACAAGCGAAAACGCGGATATCTCCGTTGGCTCTGTCGGCTCGCCGGAAGGATACAATACCGTCCTGTGCCGCACGCCCCTGGGTCAATTGCTCGTCGAGGATGCCGCCGCAGCGGGATACCTGGAAATCCGCCCTATGACTCACGAGGAACTCGATCCGGTGCTCAAGCTCGCCCGAATGAAAAAGGTTTCGCAATACAACGTGAATGCACGCACGAGATACGTGTTCACGCCTCCAGAGACGCCAGCCGAGAAAGCCAAGCCCAGGATCGCGCTAGAAGGATCTGCCGTGCCGAGGGAACCATTCTTATCGAAAAAGCTCAAGCTTAAAGATGTTAAACTCGCCAAGGAAAATGAAACCGTGCAATTTACCCTTGATAATGAATCAGGGTATACCATGGAGGAACTGGACGTTCGCATCAGTCTTTCGATTGATGTGTTTGAAAAAGTCGCGTGGCGAACGGTGGTCCCCGAATTGTACCCTTTCGAATCAATGTCATTTGACTACCCGTTGACAGTGGCAGACGAGCTTGAATCACTGGAAATCATGATAGACGTGCGCACACCCACGGATAACCTCGTTTCCGAGAAAATCAGCATCAAGGCGCTCATAGAGAAGGCGCAGGAAGCCAAAGCTAAGAAAGCAGCAAAGAAGACAGCTGAAGACTAAAGGCTTCGCGATAAGACTGCAAACCATTGGAATTTTTTTTACCTTTCTATATTTCCACGATTTTTTTTCATCTTTCCTACCGTTAGTGCACGTAACGAAGATAAGTGATGTTTGATCCTGTTTATCAAAAAGATATTTTTATTGGAACACGATATAGAACATTTATCAAATTATGTGGAAGAGCAAGAAAACCACTCGATTGGATCGATGTTGAGCCACAAGCTCGTGGGCAAGCGTATTAGCCGTGGTATTTGCCATGACAACTGTCCACGAATCAAAACATCGGACCGACTTGCTCGTCTACCTGCTTGAGACAATAACAAACCCTTGAAAAGTGAATATTGAAATGAAAATCGCGCTGGTTGGACTAAGCGGGTGCGGGAAGACATCAATTTACGCCACGACGTTCGCGGCGAAGACGCCGGAAAGCACGCAAAGCATGGGACCAACAATAATGTATGAGATTCGCAGGCATCCATACCTTGGCCTCGAGGTCTCCATATTTGATTTCGGGGGACAAGATCAGTATCGAAAGAACTATCTTGACAAACCTGACGTGTTTAACGAAACGGATGTCCTTGTACCCATTGTCGACATGCACGAGCCTGAAAAGTTCGAAAGTGCCAGGAAGTACTTCGAAAAACTCATCGAAACCCTCAAGAGAAAGGCACTTAAGCCCCAGATCTTCTTGCTTTATCATAAATTCGACACGCATGATTATACAAAGGAAATGCTCAACGCCAATTACAAGAAGGCAACGGCCATTTTCGAGTCCCTTTTCGATGGATTCGAGCTCCATGCAAACACGACATCCATCTACGATCAAGAAAAGCTCAATCGGATCTTTCGAGACATTCTTGTCGGGGCATACGATACCTTGAAGTCGCACGTTGAAAAAGCAGAGAAACAGCTCAAGGAGATCGATGCAAAGATCGTCGTCGCGGATATCTCCGGCAACGTCATCGTGCACAATGTGACGGGCGTGTCAGCTGGACTCCAGTTGCGCAGTGATTTCCGTGATTTCATTAATTCTTGCAATGCTATCCGTGAAAACCTTTTTATGGCAGAGTCTGCCATATTTAAGGGAACACCCGTGGAAGGTGACAATGAAATCGAGTTGCACATTTATAAATTCGTGCTTGCTGTCTTGATCATGAAATCAAAAGAAACCTCCACGGAAACAGAAGAAAAAATCTCCGAATTATTGCGTGATTTGCAATTATTTGCTGAAATCGTGATATCAAGCCATAACCAGTAAAATTTCTTAAATAAATGAACTCTTCACGAGGATACCATCGTGGAACTAAAAATCGTGGATTTTCCGCAAGAGGCCATCATTGGCGAGCCAATCAATGTAAAGGTCAAGCTTTATCTGGATAGCAAGTCCGACGTGAAATACGCCGGCCTGACACTCAGTGCCGTGCGCCCTTGCGAGAAACCACTCCTGATCGAGCAAAAGGAAATCTTTTGCACTGGCAGCCTCGTGGAAGGGGAGTATTCGAGGGATGTCCCGATTTTTTTGCCCGTTGTGCTCGTGCCTTCATCTGATCAGCGCGGCATCAAGTATAAGCTGGAATTTTATATGAGGACACTGAGGAACTATGATGACGAGACTATCGAGCAAGAAATTTCGGATGCTAGCGAGATCGTCTTGAAGGAGGAGCATAACAAGAGTAAGGCACTCCTTGTTAATCCTATCGTGCTTGCCATCAAGGGCTTGAGACTGGAACTGGCGAAAGACATTTACAAGCCTGGTGAAACAGTCAAGATACGATACGAATCAAAGGAGCTACGTGAGTTGAAAGTTTTGCTCATGGAGCGATCGAACATCCTATGCCATTGCACGCAATATGGTCGCATCTGCACGCAGGTGCCGAACATCCCACCATCCGCAGCCGGCGTGGCAAAAGCAAGCAATCCAACAAGCGGTATCATGTTATTGCAGGTACCCAAAACGGCGGAACTGAGCGCACGACATTCATGGGAACCGAAAGATAAGTCTTCATGGAATGACAAATTTGGCGATTACAACGAATGGTATCTCGCTGTTTCAGGCACGAGAAACACGGGGGAAGCCGTGAACTTTGAGATCCCCCTAGAAATCGATGAGGGAACGATCGCGAGCGATAAAAAAGGACCCGTACCCTTTTTCGATACTTCAAAGGTGCCGCTAAGGGGAGAACCAGAAAAAGAACTCCTTACTCCCAAAAAGATCAAGCTACTCAGCGTAGAGAGAATACCTGATGGCATTTCCATCGAATTGGAAAACGAAACTCCAATGACATTCCACGGCTGCACCTGCAGGATCACGGGCATCAAGGACATGTTTTTCGAAACAACTCCGTACATGATCGGCTTTGGCACCATCGAACCAAGCATGCAAGTGCAGATAGAGGGAAAAATAATGGCGGGCGTGTCTGAGATCAACCTAGAACTCGAATCTAACGAGGGCAAGCTAGGCAATGTTAGGTCAGGGCTAGACACGTGAACTTATATCGAGGGAATATTCGTGGAATTTTTCGGTCAAAAAAATGGCAATTCGGAAGAGGATTCCGGTGCCATCAATTTGGAAAAGGTTTGCGTCGTCTATCTTGCCTACTTCGATGAAGCACGGGGCCACCAATTGCTCCTCGTATACCCGCCAGAGCTGAAAGATGACACCGAATTCTTGCAAGCCGAATCGAAAATCGTGTTTGTGCATTCTATCTGGTGGATGAGTGTTGATGTGCAAGCCGAGTTGAGCCACGTCGACTTGGAATTTGGGGGACGAAACTATCTGGCCAAAAAGTTTTTCGCACCGAGCAACCGTGCCAAGAGACGAAGCGGCATGGACGAAAACACGCCAGAGACCATCGTGCTTATCTTGAACATTCCTATCTCCCTGAACGCTATTGGTGGTGAGATCTTGAAAAATCTATACCAGGAGATCACTGCAAATCACCTGGATGACTTTTCCATTGCCATCGAGAAATCGATATGTGATGCCAAGATCATCAAGAATCCGAAGGACAAGGAGATTTTAGAAGCAGGCACGAAAGCCATCGAAGGCATTACATCCACGATTCGAAAAGTATTGCAGGAGTATTACCAGCAGCTGGAAATATCCGTGAGCAATGAAGTTGACAAGACGAAAGCCTTGTCTTATCTATTGTACCAGGACCTTAGGAATAAGCCGCCGCAGGCAGAGGATAAAAAGGCATTGTTTGAACCAACGAGTGGGGAGCCGATCATCGACATTGGAGCTACTGCGCGTTCCAAGATCAGGATTGTCGACACGGTCCTCAAGAAGGATGAGAATAAGATCCAGGTCATGCTCCTCAACACGTCATCAGACGAAATTTACGATTGCGTGGTTAGCATTGCCTACGTCGAGGATTTTTTTGAAAAATACTTTTACGACGTGAAAGTTGATTGCTGGTTCGGCAACGAGGAATTGAAATTTCAATTCGAACGCATCGGGAAGAAACTCAAGGAAGAATATCTCGTTTCCGTGAAACAAGATTCTAACGTGCTCTTTCAACAAAAGATCCTCACTCAAAAACTCAAGGTGGTATGACACGGCCGAGCAAATCTACAAGGGCATCACGTATCTTGACATAGCCGAGCCTCACGTGTTCATGGCGGGTCTGGACACGAGCATAGCCGAGATCGCGAGGGCCATGGTCGACCATTGGATCGATAGCGTCTTCATCGTGGATTCAGACGAACATGTCCTTGGTATAGTGACCGATGGCGTGCTTCTATCCTTGTTAGCGAAGGAAAAAAACATGTACAGCCTCACGGCAAAGGATATCATGGCAACACCTGTTTATTGCGTGAGAGCTAGGGAAACCGTCGTGCCTTGGGAGAAGCTCAGGGAAACATTCTTTAATAAACACAACCGCGTGAATCGTGTTGCCATCATCGATGACGACGACAAGCTCATCGGGGTTTTGAACATCAATTTCTTGAAAAATATAGGCCATTTTTCCCGTTCCTTCGAGATAACGTTAAAAAAAAGAGGAAAGAGTGATTGATGTGTCTGATGAAATAACAAGCCGCGTCCTCATCCGCAATTATCGCGTGAGCGATTACGAGGAGACATCGAGGTTGATGGAGGAGATGAGCGAGGTCTTTAGTTTCTATTTTAACAAAGACAAGTGGGATGCTTCCGCTGGTTTGCGGTTGTTCCAACCGGGGTTTACTCGGACCACGCTCGTCGCCGAGCTAGATGGCGCCGTCGTTGGCATGGGGTTCATCGAGCTCACCACGAACACGCCCGATGGGTTGAACATGGGGTACCTGTCGTTTTGGGGCGTTAAATCCGAGTACCGGGGATCGGGCGTTGGCAAGGCCCTCGCGGAAAAGGCGATTGCCATGTTGACTGCCATGGGCGCCGATCTCATCCGGATCAAGATCGCGGTGAAACCCAACCCGGATAAAATGCTTAAAATGGTAGAAAGTATTGGTTTTGAACCCCGGTATATAACCGTGGAAAAAAAGGTCAATAAGGAAAACAAGGAAGAATAGAACGCTTGCCGGACTGCGTAGACCTGAGAAAGAACGATTCCAATCGAGCATCTTCTTCCATCTGAGGTTCAGGGCGAATCTTCAAGCGATAAAAGTCGATCTGGTAGCAGGGGGAGATGCTCGTTGCCAAGCAACCACGTGTTTTTATGCGCCGTGCGTCGATTGATCCTCGATCGATATCGATTACCGACGTGAGCCACATGGACATCGCACGCTTTCTTGACCGCTATAACAAGACCAAAACCATAACCTCGCAGGATATGGCCGTGCTCGACGACAACAGCGACGACCTTGGAGTATCGAAAGACAAGTTGATGGAAAACGCCGGCGCCGCGGTCGCCCGCGTGGTGATCAAGAGCTTCGGTCCGATCGAAAAGAAGACCATCCACGTGTTTTGCGGCCTCGGCAACAACGGCGGCGATGGCCTCGTGGTCGCGCGCCATCTCGCCCCCGTGGCGTGTGGCGTCGTCGTATACCTGCTCGGCGACCCGCGCTCGATCTCGACGCCCGAGGCATCTACCAATTGGATTGCAATTACGAAGGCACCTTATTCCATCGAGACCAAATTCATCCGGGACTCGTCCGAAACGGAAGAGACCGTCAATTTCGATGAGGACGCCATCGTCGTGGATGCATTGCTCGGGGCCGGGATCAAGGGAAAGGTTAAGGAGCCCATCGCCTCGTGCATCGAGCGAATTAACGCTCTTGCTTCCCAGTATAAGGTGCCTGTCGTTGCCGTGGATGTCCCGTCCGGCATAGACATGGATTCGGGAAAGGCCGCCAGCACCTGCATCAGGGCCACCAGGACCGTGACCTTCCACATGCTAAAGATAGGCCTTGCAAGCAAACCCGATGAGGCCGGGGAAATCGATGTCGTGCCCATTGGCATCCCGCCCGAGGCAACGTGGCTCGTCGGCAAGGGTAACGTCAAGCAATTGTTGAAACACCGCCGGGATCCCCGGTCAGTGAAGGGCAAGAACGGGAAGGTGCTCGTGATCGGCGGGAGCAAGCAATATTCGGGTGCCCCGATCCTCGCTGCGTTGGCAGCGATCAAGTGTGGCGTGGACTTGGTGAACCTGTGCGTTCCTGAAACCGTGGCCATGGTTGCCAAGACGATGTCTCCTGACCTCATCGCCACGAGCCTTTCTGGTTCCAAGCTGGTCGAGGCCCACCTACCAGAACTCGAAAAAAAGGTAGAATGGGCAGACGCCGTCGTGATCGGTATGGGAGCCGGGCGGGACGAGCATACAGCAGCTACTCTAGTCGCTGCCTGCAAACATACTATCGAGACGGGCAAATGGCTTGTCGTGGATGCCGACGCGCTCAAGGCCGTGGCGACATCGCTTGATGCCATAGACGGAGAACACGTCGTGGTGACACCACATGCGGGTGAATTTTCCATCCTATCGGGTACGCCCATCGAAAAGCTAGCCACACTGGAAGACAAGCTCCAAGCTGCAGCCCAGTTCTGCAAAAAGCATCCCTGCACGCTGGTGATGAAGGGTCCCGAAGACATCGTGATGAACCGCAAAGCCTGCAAGATCAACGTGACGCACACGCCGGCAATGACCACGGGCGGGACCGGGGACGTGCTTGCGGGGCTCACGGGTGGTTTGGTTTCGCTTTTCGTCTCGCCCGATGAGGGCCCGTACCGCGCGGCATGCGCCGCGATCCACGTGAACGGGCTTGCCGGGTTGCAACTCGAGAAGCAACGGGGCGGGCCATTCATCACGGCCGGCGCGATGATCGACCAGATCCCCTCGATCCTAGCCCGCTTCTGGTAACGCGCCCGGATGAAGATCGCGCAATGTCTAACTTTATCCGAGATTTTTAGATCTGTTAATCTACCCGTGATCCGATCGGCGTGATTCGATGGATTTCGAAGACGAACTCAAGCGAGGCATCCTCGCTGGACGCATTTTCAAGCGCGACGGGGAAAAAACGCTAGAACGCACCTATATCCCCGAAAAAATGCGACATCGGGATGATATCCTGAACAAGCTCGCCATTGACTTCTCGATCGTCTTCAAAGAAAATAAGGGAATCAATGTCGCCATCAAAGGTGGTGGAGGGTTTGGAAAAACTGCTACGGCAAGGTTTGCCCAGAAAAAGATGGTCAAGGTTGCCAGTGATCTGAACATCACGTTCGACACACGATATTACACCTGTTTCCAGTTCCGGACGCTCGGCGCCATGATCCGCGATTACATGACGCCGAACTACTACATCACGGGGAAGGGATTCAGCATCGCCGAACTGTTCGCGTTCCTGATCCACAACCTGAAACGCGACAATCGAAAGCTCTTGCTAGTGATTGACGAGGTCCAGATCCTGAAGCCCGAGGAGATCCTCTGCCTCCTGTCGGTCAACGAGGACACCAAAGCAAGTGAGGAAACCGATGAATACCTGTCCACGATCCTTATCGCGCGCACGCAGGACTGGGATAACATCCTCGCGACCGAACCACGGATCGCCTACAGGCTCCAGAGCACCGTGGAGCTCGCGAAATACACCGTGGAGCAACTCACCGACATCCTCGGCGATCGCCGGGATCTTGCCTTCGTGAATGGCGTACTCTCGGACGAGAACGTTGAATATCTCGCGGAGATGAGCGAGCCGTCCGGGAACGTGTACTACGGCATCGAATTGATGCACCACGCAGGCAAGTATGCCGAGACGAGCGACGAGCCCGAGATCCTGCCCGAGATGATCCGGCACGCGGCAAAGTATGTCTCCACGGAGTTCCGCGAGCCCGTTCTGGCCGATTTAAAATATCACGAGCTCCTCACACTACTCGCGATCGCACGCGTCCTGAGACGCAACAGCAAGGACAACGTGAACAAGACCTCGACGAACGATGCCTACGAGGAATACAAGCTCGTCTGCGAGGAACTCAACGGGCCAGAATTCGTCCCGCACGTGATCACGGTGTTCAGGAAATACATCATACGCCTTAGTCAAGCTCACCTCATCAAGGTGAAGATGAGAAATCTTCCCCCCAAGGGTCGGCGCGCGGAGCTGCACATGATCGACTTTCCCGCTGAGTTGGTGGAGTCAAAAATCGAGGAAATCCTGGAAAACGTGAAACCGGAACCGTGAAATGGCAACCATTTTCCACGTGGCGCATGGCAGCGCGCACGTTTCCATGCGACGCGTCCGCCTTCGTTTTCGCCGCCGCGAAACTTTAAAATGCAACCTTCCATTTTTGACCGTGCGATTCACGCAAGGCAGTCGATCATGTCCAGCACCCAAGGAGCGCCACAGAGTTCCTCGCTCGTTCGAATATTGAAGAACGCTCTCGGCAAGCGCGTGCTCGTCATTCTTAAACGAAACATGGAAATCAACGGCATCCTCCGGGGCTACGACCAGCACCTGAACCTGCACATCGATAACGCCGTCACCACGAACCCCCAAACCTACGAAATCGAAACCTTGGGGACGATCGTGTTACGTGGTGACAGCGTGTTGCTCGTGAATTCCGAAGATCTCGTCGAACGAGAAGAGGAATGAATCCAAATTCACAAGATGATCATCCATGTCCAAAGGAACCCCTAGTCAAGGCAAAAATCAACACAAAACACACATCCGTTGCCGCCGGTGCGGACACAACTCGTACCACCTCGCCCACAAGGTCTGCGCGCACTGCGGATTTCCGAACAAGCGCATTCGAGCATACACGTGGCAGAACAAGAAGACGCTCACCGCGCACCGGCTCGTCTGATCTGAGAATTTACGAGAACTTGCGAACTCCTTTTTCTTGAAATTCTGATGGCTTCAGCGTGAATAAGCGCCTCCCAGCTTGACATCGCGATTGCATTCAAATAGTGTCGACGACAGGCGGAGAAGGGCACGTTGCAGACCGAAAGATCGAGGAGACAGGGACCAATTGCCTCCTTCGGGCATGTTTAAATAAACCTTATAGGTAACACGAATGTGTTTGAAATCGAATTAGACACGGAGATATAACAGTATTCGGTGCGATCAATGAAATCGACGAAAATCAGCCTTTTCGGGCTCGCCGCGACGGTTTGTATCATCATGTTGATGTCACTGCCACCGGCGGCCGCGACCTATTCAGTGGCATCGACATCCCTTACCCTGAGCACGTCCAGCTCGAACACGTTCCAGGTCGGTGCCATCAACACGCTTGATGACAGCTACAACGTGCAGGCGAGAAGCGGCACGGAGGGAGAGATTTTGGCCCTCAACGGCAATTTTGGCCAGCTTTCATCGACGAGCATTACAAGCCTATCGACCTATCCCTTGAACCTCGGTGGGCCATCGAGCCTTTCTGCATGGGACCCGAGCGCGCGGACGAGATACTTCGCCGTGGCGAATAACTCAGCCTCGTTCGGCACATACACGTTCACGTCGGAAAAGATGATGCAGGAGATGTTGCCAGGAGATACGGACACCATCACCATCAACAATACGTTGAACACGCTGGACTTGGAATTAAACCTTCAAGCCAATACGCCGTACGACCTGTTCATTACGAATCAAGTTGGAAGTTTCACGACGCACATCATCGCCACCAGCACGCTTGACCCTGCGAACAATTCGTTCACGGTCTCCGCGCTTCAAGCATACACAGCGGGCACCTTCTTTTGCGTGTTCGTCGCAAGGGTGAGCGGGTGGCACTTGATCGCGTACACATTGGCCGCTGTCGGAGACACGGTCGTCGTGTTCACGCTGAACGAGATCCCGCAGACTTCCATCACGCCCAACCAAGTGAACCAGCTCGGGGACAGCCCATTCGCTTCACAGAACGCGATCAATGCTAAGACCTTCTCGACCAAGGCTTTTGTCGTGCCGGTGTCTATTGGTGACGCATTCACGTATTCTATGACGCAGACCAACGATGGCGGATATATATTCGCTGCCGCGCCCTACCCAGCAGGTTATTTATTGGTCCCTTATGGCTACGCCAACACCGTGGCGCGAGCCGCCACGACCTCGGATATTGCGCAGGCAAGTGGCAAGGTCATGCTCATCTCGATAGAGGTGAATTACCAGAATCTGGTAACATACCGGGTCCTCATCGAGGATTCTCCTGCCCTATCTTTGAGCCTCCCGCAATCTACCACGATAACGGTGAATCCTTACTCGTACAGCACGTTCTCGGTCTCCATACCGCAGCAGGAGGTCATACGACTGGATGTCAATAAATCCCTGTCGAGCCCCGCTGTTGTGGTGTGGAGCACGGCTTATTTTCAGGTCCAGAACTCGTTCCTGCTTCCCATAGGCAAGAGCTACTTCGTTTCGGTCGCGAATACCACGGACGTGTGCGATCGCATGTACTTCCTCCCACAAGGCGTGGTATACTTTAAGGTGGACAATTTTGCAAACGCGGAGCCGGCCCAGATCACGATCAACGTGACCGTGGCCAACAATAAGATAAACACCTCCGATCTCTCCTCGCTCTGGCAGGACACGTTCAAGAATGGAGCATGGGTCGGGTTCAACGATAGCACCAACTTCACGACCGACACGTTCAACGATCTCGGGAAAGGTGATGGTGCCAAGACACCAAATGTCTACGAGTTCACGATATCAAATCTCTCGTTCGTACAATTCAGGTTTCAAATAAACGCAAGTTTGAACACGGGGAACTTTACCGATGGTGACACATTTACCGGCAACCTTTCCATAAGCTTGCTCGGGCCGGACGACTACTATCCGACCATCCCAGGGATGGTGAGCTACACGCCGACACCGTCCACCGCAATATTCACCGTGTCGACCACGGCGCCTAAGGCAGGCCGCACGCTGCAAACGCCGACCATGACGACGCTCATGCCGGGAAATTACTACCTGCTCATCGGGATGAACAGCTGGCAGGATACAACGCACCCCTCCATCTACAACGGTTCCGTGGTCCTGTGCTTTGCCGTTATGTCGGCAAACAACCATTACTTGATCGGCAGCTACAAGATTGGGGGTGCCCAGCCCCTGTTTCATGCCTTTTCCAAAGCGGCGGGGTTCCGCTCGGTGGATTACCTGAACTTTGCAACGAACTTCAATACCGTGGCGGATTTTCCAGTATCCGGACAATATTTAGGCTTCAGCGCGGTGCAATACAACGACGGCCTCCTGATCCAAGTGACCGGGGCTGGCGCGTACAACTGGACCCAGTTGCTTGCTTACTTCACCAACTGCGATGGCCTCACTGGAACCCCGGTAAACACGACTGCTGAATCCAATAACGCCGGGATCAGTATCATATACAACCCGATCTGGACTCCATACAACGGTATTGCATATTACAACCAGAAAGTATACTGGCAGAATGGTGGCGGAACGGGCGGCTACCAAGGGCAATCCCCGCCAGGAGGCGCCACGACGGGCGAGTACTCCATGGAATTCGGCGTCTACGCAAGCTCCTTCTTGTTGTGGATCCTCCCGAACACTTCGGCGGGCACACCGAACAACATCACGCTCGGGTTCCAGATCGCCCAGTATAACACGCCTACGGCCGTAATCGTGACGTCTTTGCCCCCCGTGCCGGTGAACTACGCCCCTGTCATTATGGGGGTCGTCGTGATCGGGGCCATCGCCGCCGTGGTTGCCGTGTTCTTGGTAGTTGTAAGCAAGAGAAGTCCGACAGGCCTAAAAGACGGCTTGCGACGCATGGCCAAGCGGCATTAGGTGCATTTCTACAACGAATTTTTATTCCTTTTTTGGTCATGTCGGCCATCATGAACTTGGGATAGGCTCCCTTAACATCACATTGAAAACAGATGTCCAAACAAGATTTCACCGTAGGCAGCCAGCCATGCCTGCTCCAAGGCGTGCAGGACCTGTTTGGAGACGAAGAGGTCCAGCCGAGCGGACGACTCTTCAGCTTGGCGATTTCGGCCGACGGGTCCGTGCTCGCCATGGGTGACGAGGCTGGCGGGATTTTCGCATGGGATTTGTTGTCCGGACACGGACCGGCACGCGTGGGGACGGTCGAGGCAAGCGTCGAGCAACTCATCTTCATGCCCGATGGAGCCACGCTGGCTTGCGGGGACGACGAGGGGGCCATCACGACGTGGAGCCTTCCGGATCGTGCCATGATCAGGAGCAGGCCACGCGCCCACGAGCGAGGTATCTATGCTGCGGCAGTTACCAGGGAGGGGTATCTTCTCACCGGTGCCCTTGACGGCCACGTGAAAGCGTGGGAAGCTACCTCGCTGGAACTCGTACGTGATGCATTTTCGACCCGGCACGGCGTCCTTTCACTCAATCTTGGAACCAAGTATCTCCACGCGGGGAACGTGAGTGGCAAGATCTCTTGCTGGAATGGTATAGACTCCGAGCCCGTGTTCGTTTCGCGCATCCACCGGGGGCCCGTGTTCGCCATTCGTGACGTGAACGGTTCCGGCTTGCTCGCTTCGTGCGGACAGGAAAGCATCGTGCAGTTCTGGGAGGCGGGCTCTGGTTCCGTGGTTGGAGGCTTCGAGGCGGGCCAAGGGAAAGTGCTCGACTTGCTGGTATTCCCAACGTCGCATCCCTGTTCCTCCAACATGGACGGTGAGACCTTCAACCTGGCCACGGCAGGGGGAGACGGCACCATCAAGACGTGGCAGGTCGATAGTGGCGATCTTTCCTCGGCGGTTCTCGTCTCTTCAACGCGCGCGCACGATCGAACCGTGGAGAAAATCGTCCTCGATTCGGCCCGCCGCTCCCTCTACTCCGTGTCCTCGGATGGCTCGGCAAAGAAATGGGGGTATTGATTCCCGAATTGAATGATGTTCTTTCTGAATAGGTTGGAAAAATTAGGTTTTTAATGGCCGAGAAACGTTTCGATGCGGTTGAGGGCCTCGTCGAGCAGGTCTTCCCTGAGCGCGTACGAAATCCGGACGAGATTGCCGGAATACTGGCCGAAGGTGCTCCCGGGAACCACGGCCACGCCGTGGCCGTCGACGAGCTTGCTCGAGAACTCGTCGCCGTTCATACCCGTGGCGGACACGTCGGGCATGATGTAGAACGCTCCGCCAGGCTTGGGACAGGTGAGGCCCATCTCGTTCAATCTCGCGTGGCACGTGTCGCGCCTGGCAGCATACGTAGCAACGTGCTCGTCCAAGAAGGAAGGATTTTCCAGCAGGTATTCAAGACCCGAGATGGCGCCGTATTGGCAGGGATGGTTCGTGCCCGCGCTCGTGAACTGGAGGAAGTTTTCCATGAGGGCCGTGATGCTCTCGTTGGCCGACAGGAACCCCACACGCATACCCGTGACCGAAAAGGTCTTTGAGAAGGCATTGATCGTGATGGTCCGGTCCGCCATTCCATCGAGCGATGCGGGACTGACGTGTTGGCGCCCGTCGTACAGGTACTTCTCGTAGACCTCGTCGCTGATCAGGTACAGATCGTTATCCACGCACAGCGAGGAGACTGCCTCGAGTTCGTCCTTCGAATAGGTGTAGCCCGTCGGGTTGTTGGGTGAATTGATCAGGATTGCCTTTGTGTGTGGTGTGATTAGGCTGGCTATGGCGTCCACGTCGGGACCGAAATCGGCACGGCGAGGGGCCTCGACCACGGTGGCATCGAAAATGCGGGCCACGTGGAAATATGACACGAAATTTGGGGAGAACATGAGGAGCTCGTCACCTGGGTTGAACAGGGCCGAGAACGCGAGCGAGATCGTGCCACTTCCGCCGGGCGCAATCAGGACGTTCGCGTTCGGGTCCGCCACGATGTTGTTTTCCCGTTCGAGCTTCTGGGCCACGAGCTCCCGCAACCGTGGCACGCCCATGGTAGGCGCGTATACTGATCCCTTGCCGGCTTCGAGCGCGGCGATCGTGCCATCGATGACCTCGCGAGGAGCGCCGAAATCAGGCTGGCCGATCCCCAAGCTGATGGCATCCTGCTTGCTGCTGAGGAGGTCGAAGAGCTTGCGAATGTTGGAGCGTGGAATTCCTTTTAATTTCGTTGAAAGTGGTTTCACGATGATCAAGAGAGATATGACTCGATCTGGTTAAAGGCGCGCAGCTATTGTTGACATCAATTAAAACCCATCAATAACCCATCTGTAAGGAGATCGAACATGAACATCGAATATGAGCTGCTTCCCGAAGAGCAGCGGCGGAAACTGCCCGAGGACGAATCGACGCTCGGTTTTGGCAAATTATTCACTGACCACATGTTTAGCATGAAGTACAGCGAAGATAAGGGTTGGTATGAGCCTAAAATCCATCCATACGGCCCGATTGCGCTCGACCCGGCCGCGGTCGTGCTGCACTACGGCCAAGAAGCGTTTGAAGGATTAAAAGCGTACAGGCTACCCGGCGACGGGATATGCCTGTTCCGGCCCGACAAGAATGTCGACCGCATGAACGCGTCGGCCGAACGGCTAGTCATGCCGCAACTCGACAAGGACGATGTCTTGGACGCCATCAAGCAACTCGTGACGGTCGAGAAGGACTGGGTGCCTCACTCCCCCATGACGTCCCTGTACATCCGGCCCACCTTCATCGGCACCCAAGCAGAGCTCGGCGTGCACGCGTCGACCGATTACCTGTTCTTCATTATCCTCTCCCCCGTCGGCGCGTATTACGAGACGGGGTTCTCCCCCGTGAAGATCCTCGTCGAGGAGACCTACACGCGCGCGGCCCCAGGAGGGACCGGATTTGCAAAGGTTGGTGGTAACTACGCGTCGTCAATGCTCGCGGCGAAACTCGCGCACGAGAAGGGATACACGCAGGTGCTCTGGTTGGACGGGGTCGAGAGGAAGTATATCGAGGAGGTCGGTACCATGAACTTCATGGTGAAGTTCGGGGACACGATCATCACGTCCCCGCTGACGGGCAGCATCCTGCCCGGCGTCACCCGGGACTCGGTTTTGCAAATTTTAAAAGATTGGGGCGATCCCGTGGAGGAGCGGCTCTACACGATCGACGAGGTCATCGAAGCCTACCAGAGCGGCGACCTCAAGGAAGCCTTCGGCACGGGTACGGCCGCGGTGATCACGCCGGTTTCTGAACTCTGCTACAAGGGCAGCTGCATGACGGTTGGCGATGGCGAGGTCGGCCCGACAACGCAGCGACTTTACGACGAGCTCGTGGCCATCCAGTACGGGACGAAGGACGACCCGTATGGCTGGCGCGTGCCGGTGTGCTGAGCCTGCACCGGTTGCTTTTTACTCTGTTTTTTCGTGTTGCAAATTGTCGTTTTTTGCAATAGTTTTGCCTCGAACATACAAGATGGACCTGTTCGAGCCCGTCAAGAAGAACGGGGAAACTCTAGAAAAGCCGCCCAAAGCAATATCGGAGCCCGTCCAGGAGGAAGAATCGGAGAGCCAGTCAGATTCCATAGACACCGATGCCTTGAAATTGAATTTCGAGTGATTTTTCTTGCGAACTACTTGTGAAGAATGTTGAAAAGATTCTCAAACCTAGCTATAAAATCTTTAAAGACCCATTTTTCATCATCAGGAATCAACGGTCGTATGGGATCACGCGAAGTTCAGTGAGGCCGACAGATCAATGCCATCGATAGGAATCTTGGAAAAAACCGACACGGTGCTCTGGTATAGTTCCCAGGACATCGTGCGGTACATGACATTGCTGAAATACGCGATCTCCTTCGCGGAAAACGTGCGTGACGGCCGGCTGGAAGAAATCGCCCATACCCCGTTTCAAGGCGTTGATCGCCTCGAGAAACACTCTTTATACGTCCAGACACAGGTTTTTGTCGAAAAGAAAGAGGAAATCGTGCTCAACTTCTGTTTCGACTTCTCCGAGTCCGAGCTGAAGTCCAAGACGTGCGGTCACCAGCTCGTCGAATCGTTCGTGGAAAAGTTCCTCGACCGGGTGAAAGTCAATAAAAACTTCGTGGACAAGGTCAGGAGAAAGCAGGCGGAATTCAAGACAATCTGCGATGAAATATTCAAGGAAACCATAGTCGCGTTCGAGCTGATGCGCGACGCGGATGCTGATTTCCTGCTGGACCCGTTGCAGGACAAGAACAATTCAATCTTGCTGAAATTCGCTGCGATCGTGGTCCAAGGCATCCCGATCGCGGCAAAATTTTACTCTAAAATGGCCGCGCATTTCAAGATGACCGTTTCGAAGTCCGACGACGCAAACGCGGTCCTGGAAAACCTCATACCTCCCCAACTCTCGATTCTGCTCTTCCAGTCTCTCGTGCAGGGAACGGCGTGCAATCACCTCATTATTAAATTCACGGACATCTCCTCCTTCACGGAGCGGGATCTCACGATCAACTTCTTGCCCATCTTCGAGGGCGACACGATGCCTATCCCCGGGCCGGGCGATTTCTCGCTCATCACGATCTGCGAGGGCGATCCCGAGCTAGCGTATCTTTTTCAACGCGCAGTGTCCCCGTTAATGTCCGAAACGGGCCTCCTCAAGGAAAAGTTCGACGGCAATGTAGCACGCTACAAATTGCTTACTGATCTGCTCGGACGCTTCCCGAGAACCCTGAAATTTGAAAATTGAAACTTTCTCGTGAAATTTTTCAGCGCCGACAAGCTCATCGATTTTATCAAGAACGCGTTACAATCACTCTAAGTCTTTCTGGGTTTACATTGCTGGCCGGCTATGCCCGTACGTGGTCGAAGTGAAGGTAAGCTATCTTCACTAAGCTTCACTTTGCTGGGCACCTTGCCGAACTTTCTTAGAAAGATTCTAAAAACAGGCTTTAATTTCGCTGGATTCGCTGGCACCTCGAGAGTTGTTGCATGAAATGATCTTGTCGCCGACCGAAGGGTTGACCGGGATCAACCCGTTCCTGTTCACGATTCTCCTCGTGGAGGACCCTTGTTTAAAAAGACACTTAGGAGATCGCGTGGGGAATGAACCTTAGGTGTAAACCATGACGCTTCCGTCCGAGCTCCTCAACCTAATCCGTCAACGCTCTGGGTATTCAATCCTCATCAAGGGCACGGCAGGGGCGGGAAAAACGCTGTTGGCGATGGAGATGCTCCTCAAATCGCCTCGCGGCATGTACATCTCGAGCCGGGTCTCGCCGTCGGCGCTGTTCGATCACGTGCCGGGCTTCGAGGAGAAGGCGGCCAAGCTCAAGATCATTGACGCTTCGCAGACGATTGTCTCCCCGTTATGGCAGGCCGTGCCGGCGAAGGATGCAATTTTCAACGCTCTCAAGTACCAGGACCTGCCCGAGTTCGTCCAGAACCTGATCGGCGAGATCGACGCGTCATCGAAGTCGGGCGAGGGGCCATTGCTCGTCGCCATCGATTCGTGGGAAGCGGTGCTCGAAACAAAGAAAACTGACGCCTTGGGCTCGCGACGGGTGGAATCCTTACTCTCAGACATTATAAAACTCTCCAATGTGAACCTGATTCTCATCTCGGAGCAGGATGAGAAGTCATTTCTCGATTACCTCGTCGATGCCGTAATCTACCTGAAACGCGAGATCGTGAACGACCGGATCCTCCGGACCTTGGAGATCCGCAAGCTTCGCGGCGCCCAGATCGTGCACCCAAGGTATCTCTACACGTTGGCTGGCGGGCGGTTCACGCATTTTGACAGGTTCCAGTTCAAGCTCCCCGAGATCATGATCAAGCGACCGCCCATCGCCGACCCCCGGCCCCAGCTCATGTCCATGGGATCGGAGAAACTCGACCGACTCCTGCACGACGGCATCCGTTACGGCTCGTGGATGCTCATCGAGGTCGGGAACGGCATCGGGGACGGCTTTTTCCAATTTATCATCCCACTGATCGTCAATCATCTCAACCTCAACCGTGACCTGTTTCTCGTGCTGCCCGAGGGCATCAACATTTTCCAGTTCGAGAAATTGCACGTCGGGTTCACCGGGCAGGACAAGTTCAGCAAGCACGTCACGGTTTACGAGATGTTCTCGCCCGAGTCGATGGAAGGGGTCCAGTCAAAGGTGGAGAGCATCGACCCCGACCCGGAAGCCATGTTCAAGAAGATGCACGACCGCTTGATGAATGCCGGCGTCGACAATGCCAACCCGCCATTGCTGGTGCTCGGCCTCGATACGCTTGAATTGCTGTATCCCGAAAAGAAGTTCCTCAAGTCGCTGGTCACGAACATCTCGTTCACGAAAAACTTCCTCAACGTAACCGTGGCCCTTGCCAAGGAAGAACAGGCCTGCGTCAAGACGCTCTCGCACCTGTGCACCATGCACTGGAAGATCGAGCTGGTCAACGAGAGCATGGTCATACGCGGCATCCAGCCCATCACTGGCTACAACGGGGTGCGCGCCAGGCTCAAGGAGGGTTTCATCAATCTAGACCTTACCCCCATAACGTGAATAACGTCCAGGGACCCTGTATGGCTGAAGAAACCGAGCCTTTCGATCCATCGGCACACCTGATCCTGGTCGTTGATGACGAACCGGACACCCGGCACCTTGCCAAGAAGATCTTGGAATATGAGGGATTCAACGTCTTGCTGGCAGGCGATGGGGAACAGGCCGTTGAATTCGTCCGGGATAACGACGTGGAACTGGTGCTCCTGGACGTGCGGCTCCCGAAGCGTGATGGGTACTGGGTGTGCACCGAGATCAAGGCCATGGAGAACAAGGAACGAATTCCCCTGGTAATATTCTTCACCGTCCTGTCTCTCAATGTTGATCGCCAGCGTGGGATCGAGGCGGGCGGGGATGGTTTTCTCGTGAAGCCATTCAGCGCTGACGAGCTCATCGATTTTATCAAGAACGCGTTACAGTCATTTTAGGTCCCTACATATTTTTATGGCTGGCCGGGTATGCCCGTGCGCGGACGAAGTAATTGTAAGTTATCTTCAATAAACTTCGCTCCGCTGGGCACGGTGCCGAACTTTCTAAGAAGGATTCTAAAAACAGGCTTTAATTTTGCTGGATTCGCTTCTATCTCGAGAGTTGTTGCAAGATATGATCTTGTCGCCGACCGAAGGTTTGACCGAATTCAACCCGTCCCAGTTCTGGATCCTCGTGGTCGAGGATTATCCAGACACGCTCAACCTTGCCAAACAGGTGTTGGAAAGAAAGGGATTCAACGTCTTGCAAGCTAGTACTGGCCAGCAGGGAATCGACTTGGCCTACGAAAATGATGTCGATCTCGTCTTGCTTGATATAAAGCTGCCCGATATCATCGGCTTTGATGTCTGCTCCCGAATCAAGGGCATGGATAAGGTTAAGATCCCGATCGTGATATTTTTCACGGTTTTATCCTTGAACGCGGACAGGCAGAGAGCATTGGAAGCCGGCGGAGATGACTACCTAGAAAAGCACCTCAATGGTGATGATCTCGTCTCGTTTATCAAGAAGTGGCTGGACCCAGACGGCTAGACAGCCTTCTCGAAATTGGCGATCAATCGAATTGGATCAATCGATTGGTTGGGCTCGTTGCTCGAAATAGGTAAAACCTAACAGGCTAACGGTCTGCTGCTTCTCGAGCAACTTCTCGAGATTCTGTGGCACTGCATCAACATTCTGATAGGGAATCCGTACCGGTTGCATCCTTGTTTTTTGAGTTCGATGGGCCAATTTTCCCCGTTCCATGAAAGAGTATAAATGCGAGACCCGTCTTGATAGTATCGGGCCTGTAACATGAAGAGGTTTAAGTTTATAACTCTACGCTTTGATAGGCTCCGTGGTCGACACCCATGTTCTCAACGACATCCGAGGAAACGATTTATATTAACATCCTGCGGGAGTACGTGAAGGACGGCATCGACTTCGAGACGGTGGGCCACTTGATCGTCGATGCCTGTAACGTCGTCAAGGAAACGACCGAAGAGGTCGACCCTCGGAACATCGTCAGGAACGCACTCCTGCTTGTTTTGGCCATGCTTCACAAGAACGAGCCGATCGAGAACCTCGGCAAGGACATCTGGTCCATGAGCAAGACCGAGATAAAAAAGAACTTGGCCAAGATGAAAGACCTCTTCTGATCTTGTTTTTTTGTGAATTTGGCTAGATGCCAACCCTGTTGGGCAAACCCCGAGTTCTCATAGCGCGGACTTGCACTATTCGTTTTTATTGCGCCCCCCATCCAGTGTTATGTGGATTGTGCTATTGGAACAATTAATACCATGCCTCGCCAGCGACTGTGATGGCCCTGCCAAGGCTCCTGAGATCCGGAAATCTCCTTTACATGACTAGAAACAAGGGTGCAAATAATGAACGATATTCCTCCTGACCCGACCGTGCTCGCGACAAGCCGGGGCAAAGGTGCCAAGAGGAGTGTTGCGAATGTCCTATCAAGGGTCTTTCGGAAGGACGTGCACGTTTCCCGGGCCCGTGCGCTGCACGTGGCAGGAAGGTCGATAATCCTTACCGCATTGGGGTTCATGTTCGTCCATGTCACAGGGGGCGAGTTCTCTCCCACCGGGATGGGACAAGCCCTGTGGTGGGTGTACCTAGTAGTGATATTCATACCGGTGCCGTCACTCGTTCTCGGCGGGATGATCTACGACCGGCTCATCAAACATAACGGGCTGTTCGAGATCCTTGCGCTCGTGGCGACGGCATTGGTCCTGAGCCTAGCATTTATTAATATCCCGATTTACTTGGTAATTGTTACGATCTCCCTCGCCATCGTGCTCGGAATGCTGGCGATCGCGTTTGTAACGGGCATGTTGGCCCTCACGTCCCTGCTCAACCGGGCGCGCGTCCTCACTCTGCTCATCGTCATCACCACGGCCATGGCTGTCCCGGTGACAAGCCTGCTCTACTTTATCCCAAGCTTGGTTCAATGGGCCTGGATCCCGGCAGCAATAATAGCCGCAACATCCTTGGCCATCACGGCCAAGAAACCTCGGCCATTCATACCCTGTATTCCTTCGCGGAACATGGAAGAGGGACAGGAGCAACCCAATCTCCGCGTGTTTTTCGGTATCCTGAAGAAAACCAGGACGTTCCGGACAGGTTTATTTCTCTTCTTTGCAGCGCTAACCCTCGGGTTTTATTTCAACTCGGTGTTCAAGCCCAACACCGCGCAATCACTGTTCGATCCGACAGGCGCGATCATTGCCTTGCTCGCCGCGGCTGTATCGTTGCTAATATTTCCCGTGGTGCTCGATCACGCTGGTAGAAAACCAATCGCTTACGTGGTTTTCTTCCTGCTTGGTGCCTTTTCCATTTTCTTTGACAATCCCGGAAAATCGAGCATCGTAGTGGATGCGATTCGTGCCTGCATCTATACAGCGGCGGTCACGTTGATCGCGCTACTCGCGCTCGTGCTTGCCGGGGATCTCTCCGGTACCTATTCCACGGGCAGGATCACCAGCGTTTTGCTGCTTTCGACGATCGTGGGCGCCACCATTGGATACGTGGCAAGAGATCTGCTCATTGGCACCAATATCGTGTATTCGGGATTTGATTACTTGCTGATCTTCGCTATCATTTTGTTTTTCATTCCGGTCAAGGAGAGTCTCCAGCCGTCAACTCGCAATTGGCACGATTTCCTGCTCAAGATATATATCATTTCCAACAACGGGTTGCTGTTGATTTCGAGAGATTTCAAGGAGGATCATGAAAAGAATGGCGGAAATAGAGCCGATGATGACCTCGCAGGAGGAGGGCTATTCGGGATACAATCAATGCTCCAAGAAATCGCCAAGAGCAAGGATCGCATTCGTTTTCTCGACCATGGAGATGTCATCTTTATCTTCCATTACGGGAAAGACAGCACGGCGGTGCTCTTGGTCGAAAAAAATCTGGACGTGTTCTACGAGAAGCTCGCGAATCTCCATGAGCGGTTCGAGTTTTTAAACAGAGACTTGATTCAGCGGAATTCCATCAAGGTAAAAGACCTTAGGGAGGTGGATATGCTCCTTGATCAATATTTCACGTAAAGGCCAACCAAGGAACCAGTGTCATCGCATGCCGGTTCACAAGGACACCGATGTTCACCGAGTTCACTGGGAGCAGGCAGTCGTGGGCCGAGGCCTCGTCGAGTCTGAGCAGGTCCATGGTCAGGGCCGACGTGGCGATGGCGTCGACGATCTTAGGCGCCTGATTCTGAGCTGGACGAGGATGCCATATACCGCGTGCCATATAAATTACGGGTTGCAAAGCATCATCAAGGAGAATGGTGCCTTGATAGATTAAAAGACCGATTGAAGATCTGCGATGTACTTGGTCCGGTCCGTGTTGCTCACGCAATCGAGGTTCTCGCCAAGGTTGTCCAATGGTTTGTCCTTGAAGCGGACGCCATTGGCCAACAAGATCACATTGCGGTAAAACGAGCCCTCGTCGCTGTCGCAGCATCCCTGCTCGATGATCTGGTCCGCTTCGAGGATTGCATTGGGAAGGACCATCCCGTCGATGTCCTCGTTCGCGTACCGGGCGATGATCGTGGCATAGAGCCGCATTTCCGGCGATTCTGCACTAAAGCCCGTAGTTGCTTCTTGGGAAAGGTTTGAGATGTTTTGCGTGATTCTCTACCCATCATTGTCCCACATCGAGGTATAAACCCGACGTTCAGCGAACAGATGTACGCGCTTTATTGAAAAGGTGACCAGAACTGGCGCCGAAATTCGTTGCAAACTTTTCAACGGGAATTTGACCTGACACGGAACCTCAATTGACGGCGTGGACGGCGTGGGCAAGATGCAGCCATTCGTTAAGATCACGGATATGATAAGCCGGGCCCACGAAATAGGGGATCAACCCTTTCATAGAGTGATGCGTATAGCAAAAGGACACGCAAGGCAAGAGGAGCCGGCGGATGCCGATGACAAGATCTTGTTGCGCTGGATCGCGAGAAAATATTACAACCGCTCACGGCCCTTTGTCAAAACATTGACCGATGCGTGGTTCGTGGCCCAAGGTACACATCCTGTGTACCCTGCGACCAGGGGAAATCCAATTGCTTGGAAAGTATGTCGATTTGTTGCAACGTTTTCTTGATATCCAAACGCCTCCAAAGATAACGCGTGACCTGATGCTCACTTTCTCATTCTCCCGTCAATGGAAGCGATCGCTCACGAACTGCTCGACAGTTGGCACGAACACGTCCGAAACCGCGATGCTTTCTTTGGCAGATGTCATGAATAGTCGGACGCCGATTCTGGCTGCCTTGGCCTCGATCGATGATAGGTCTAACAAATCCCGGTCCACGAGGTCGAACTTGTTCCCGAAGAAGGCCATGAATGGGCGATCTTTCACGTGATCGAAATCGAGATTGCGCACGACTTCAACGGCTTTACGATCCGTAAAAATCGGATTTTCGTTCTTGGAGAGTTTTGCTCTTTCCCCGAGGAGTAACAGGAGTGTCGCTTCTTGATCGTTCAACTTCATCTTCATGGGCATGCCCCCCGATTGCTGTTGCAGGATAGGTTCGCACGATCCAAGGACCTGATCCCCACCGCGTTCCCGTTTTTCAGGGTTGGTCCATGAGCACGGCCGACATCAAGAAGAACTTGGCCAAGATGAAAGATCTCTTCTGATCTTGTTTTTTATGCACCTGACTAGTTTTTATAGCGCGGACTTGCACTATTCATTTTTATGGCACCGGCCCCCATCCCGTCTCATGGAAAATCTAACTAGCCTTCCAAAGAACGATGACGCGCTGAACATCGTCATCATCGGCATGGGCGGCCACGCCGGTTCGTGGCGCCGGTCGATCGAGCAGCACCCCGGCTTCAAGCTCACCGCCATCGTCGACATCGACACCGAATTGATGGAACACATGGGCCAGTTCGGGCTCACGCAGGAAGACTTCTTCGTCAGCATCGACGATCTCGTGGAAGACAGGGGAAAGCCCGACGTGGCGGTCATCGCGACCCCGATCTACACGCACCACGTGCTCGTCAAGGAGACCATGGACCTCGGCATCAACGTGATCTGCGAGAAGAACATGGCGTCTACGATCTACCAGGGACGCCAGATGGTGCAGTGCGCCATCGATCACCCCGAACTGGCGACCAGCGTCGGTCAGCAATATCGATACTTTGGAAAAAATTTCCTAGTCAAGGATTACATCAAGAATCACAACGAGCTCGGCAAGCTGGCATTCATCCGGCTCGCCAGTGCAGGTAGCTGGGGCGAGAAGCGCAGAGGTTGGCGCCGCTTCCTTCCGGAAGTCTATCTCGAGGACATGTGCCCCCACTGGTTCGACCTGTTTCGATACTGGACGGGGCTAGACCCGGTTCAGGTCTACGCCGATGCATTTATCCCACGTTATAGCAAGTGGTCTGGAAGCTCCACTTGCTTCGTGAACGTGGCCCTCTCCGATCCCGAAAACGTCGACAACCGCCACGAGTGGGTATGGGGCCAGATCTACGGCGACTGGCAGTCTCGTGGTCCCAAAACGCCCGACAAGAACTACCAGCGCTTGCTCTTCGAGAAGGGTGAAATTCAGGTCGACGACGCCTGGATCAAGATCATCAAGTATCTCGACGACGAGGGCACGAAGATCGACGAGGATGCCTACCTCATGGCCGATGCGGGAAACGACGGCGTGGAGCACATGGGCACCAATTTCGAGGGCCAGTGCATCATCCTCGAGCAGGTCAAGCGGTGCATCGAGAGCCACGGCCAGAACCAGCCGCTCAACAGCTTCCAGAGCATCTTCAAATCGTTTGCGATCTCGATGGGCGCCATCGAGTCGTCTCGTACGGGCAAGGTGGTGCACGTTGCTGATTACTGGAAGGATATGAAAATTTGAACCAGATTTCTTTCTCCCTTCTCCTATTACTGAATGCAATATACTGTAAATTAACACGATTTCCATGATACCTCCTTGTGAAGTTGCTTAGTCAACAATATTATGGATTCCTTGAATGGTATTTTTCCCATGCTTCTTTCATGCGGTCATATTTGCGCTGCAGGCAATTGCCCTCCGGGTTGAATCCGGGTGGATAAACAAAATCAAATATTTTTGCGACATTTCCAGAACCGCCATAGGCTAATTGATAATTATAGGCACTTCTCTTATCGGGCACAATCTTTGTTTCATTCAAATGAACACCCGAAATAAGAGCTTGTTGCAGACCCTTCAACATCTCTTGCGTTCCTGAAATGCTCACGCTGTATGAAAGATATGATGAGTTTTTGCTTGTTCTATGTGAAATAATTACACTTCCATCTCTATCGATAATTCCTCTGATTAAATCTGGGCGAAATTGTTTCGGAACTTTATTTTCATCCGGGAACGTGTTCTGGTGTTCTTTCATTCCTCTATTAACACCAAGGTTTTCCAAATCCTTGATTAAGGTCATGCTATTGAATTGAACGTAAACGTAAACTTTTGGCCCGCCTCACTTGACTGAACGCTCCCGGATGGGAACATTAGAGCCAAGATATCGCCGTGCAATCTCGCATAGTTCTCTATCCCTTGCCTGAAGATCAAAGCGCAATGAATAGTGTTGCCGATGAATGTTTCCATCTGTCATGATCAAGCCAAAAAGATAAGTTTTTTCTCTAGTATCGACCTTCTTGAAAAAATCGTGATCAATTTCATACTTTCGGTTCATTTCTCTAATGCTTAATTCATTCGGATGCACGTCATTCCTGAAAAAAAATGCGTTAATCGTTCTTACGTTAATTCCCAACTCAATAGCCAAATCTTTCGATGACGCCCCATTTTTTCTTTGATCGCAAATTTCATTCTTTTTCTCTTGGGAAAATTTCTTGATGGCTCAGATTTCGACTCGGATACGTGATCGCATCTGAAATGGCACCAAGACAAACCCCACTTTTTAGCGTGTTGTCAAAAATCGAACTGTTCCTTGGTTTGAGGGGCAACGCCTTCGCAATTTGGAATGGCGGCGAGTTCATCTGCAAGCTCGATGCAGTTCTCGGGAGTTCCGTGCGTGGTGAGAAACCGGATCTTTTTTTTCGTTCGTGAAGCATACCCTCGCAAATAGTCCATCTTTTCGAGGAAGATGGAATGTGCTGAGAACATCGGGAATTGCAGTACTTTGAATCGAAAGGCCAATGGCTTAGATTGCGTTTGCTCGCGTTGGTTTGTAGACTTGTCTGTCGGTTTGGACAATTCGGGCTCCACGAAGATATTCGTCCCAGCAATCCTGAGGCGGCGTTTTATCTCTGTGGATTTCGATGCTTCGATGATCGCGTTGCCCGAGCTGCCACGGGCTTGGTACCCAACGAGGAACAGTGCATTGCTTGGGTTGTCCTTCAACTCCATAAATAACTCGTGCGCAGGTCCTTGGAGCATCCCGCCGGATGTAATGAACACGTTGAGTCCATTAGCCGATACATGTCCTAACTTCTGGCGCAAGTCGCCGCGCACGCCGATGGCCTTGAAATAGGTTTCAAAATCCCGTACTGAGAGCAGGTTGGTCCATTCCAGCAACCGCTTAGGATTGTCCCGAAAGATGGCATCGCCGTCCCCCGCTGCACGGGCCGCATCGACATAGATCTGTGTTGCCTGGTTCGTTGCCCCCACGAAAAAAATGTTCAGCGGGGTGATACCAGAATATTTATTCATCATTGAATAGTAATACGTCATGAATTCTTGGGCACGGCCGATTGCGAAGCACGGAACCAAAATGTTTCCGCCTAATTCGAACACCGATCGAATTGCCTGAATGAATTCCTGTTCGGCCTGCTCCGGGTCTCTTGAACTATCATCTTTACCATAAGTCGATTCGGTCACGATGAAATCGGGGGCAAGTTCAATATTATAGGAGTCTACCAGGCTGGCCACATCGAAACCGCGGAGCAAGTACGTGCCGGAAGGCTTGAAATCTGACGTGAAGAGCCCTTCAGCAAACGGGGAGCGCACGTATATCTGTGCCGCGCCTAAGATGTGGGATGCGGGGAGGAAAATGACGGTGACATCGCCAATCTGGTGCTCGCGACCGTAGGAAAGAGTGGCAATTTTTTGTTTCAAGGCTTGAAAAAATCGATTCTGGGCTGGCTGGCTCAGCTCGTGCGACCTACGACCAAAAAGAAGCCATTCCTTGTACCCAAAATCAAGTAGGAACCGTTTCGTCGGTTCAGTGCAATATATACGCGGGATAGAGTTCGTACCGGGGGAGTCCATAAAAAGGTCGAATAAGCCTCCATAATGATCGTAATGTGCGTGCGTGATGAGAATGGCGCGAATCGAATGCATTTCCTTTGGATCGAGATCGATCTTGGTTTGGTGGGATGGATCCCCGCCGTAATCAACGAGCAGCTTCGTTTGCCCCTCTTCCAGGATCGTGCAGGTGCATCCGATGGTTCGTGCGCCACCAAGAAATGTGAGCTTCGCTGGCTATCTCCTCGTGCTCGAGATTAGGTGAGTGGGATGATCTTTTGGTAATACCCCCAGTCGTTGACCTCTTGAAGGAAGGTTTCTTGTTCCTGCAATTGGCCTTGGAGGATGGCTTGGTCCTCCTCATTTCCGAGCTGGATTTCCTTGTCCAAGGCAGACCTCAATTTCTCGATATTCGTTGCAATATCTTCCTTTAGGGGCAAGATGTTGATGAACTTGGCGATCCCACCTTCCGCAATTTGCAGCTTTTGGAATTCGTAAAGATTTTCGCTGTGATCGTGATCTAGCAACGCATACGACTCGTCCAAGACGATGATGCTGTATTTCGCTGAGGTTGCGATCATAGAAATGATGGCCCTGCAATACGCATAGGTCTTCTCACCGCTCGAAAATTCAGAGAGGTCTCTCGTCTCTTCCATGCCTTCATTTGTCTCGAAAATTATGGAGCGGTTCGCGATGTCAAATCTTTTGATGTTCGTGTATCCCGTGAATACGTACTTGAAAAATTCAGGTTGGCCATATAATTCCCTGAAAGTACGATCGAATTCATTGTTGATGAGTGCTGCATTCTTCTGGCTCTTTATCGACTTCCCCGATGTGATGGCTTCCATATCTTTCAAGAGAGAATTGAGCTTTGAAGTCATATTGTCTAACATCTTGCTAAATTTGTTAAGTTTTTGCACGTGACCCCTGAAATATTCGATGAACGGCCCGAATTGCGGATATCCGAACTTCTTACCAATCGCTCGGAACCGAGGTATGACTTCATCGACCTGCTTCTTTGCATTGCCGAACTTCTGGTCCGTTTCTTCAAGCAATGCTTTTTGATCTTCTATCTGGTGTTCATTCTTGCTGATCTCCCGTTGAACATCTGCCTTCTTTTTCGCAACAGTTTCTATTTTGATATCCTTCAACCCGCATCCTAGATTATTTAACTCAGCGGCGATCACATTTTCTGAACGCGTTTGAGACAGTTCCTCTATGTTATTGCCGAGTTTTTCCAACGCATCTTGATTTGAAAGAATGCTCGCATTGATTTCGTCAATCAAACCTTCGATTTCTTGAATCTTGTCGGGGATGGATATCTTAGCTTGTTGATCGAAGAGATCGGTAATCATATTTCCCTTGCTTTTGATTTGATTGGTCAATGTAATGATTTTCTTCTGGAAGCCCTCAATTTCTCCAAGACAACCTTTTTGATCTTTTAAAACTTGGATCTCTTGGTTGACTCGCATAACTTCCTTTTCATAATCGGCGAGTTCCGTGTCGTTGCTAAACTCCTGCTTGCTCGTCGTGATGATGGCCAAGAGATCCGTCGGGGATAGCATCATCTCTTCGTTTGACCCGTAAACAGTGATGAACTTGTCGTCAGCATAGGCTTCTTTGCTTGCTTGATTGCACACTTCTTCTAATCGGCTCAAGAAACCATTGATACCAAGAACTCTCTGGCTTTTTTCACTCAAGAGATCAAAGTCTTCCTTGACTTTTATCAGGCGCTGTTCCAAGGTGCCGATCTGGCCTTGAATGTACGTGATCGTTGCTTGTTGATCCGTGGCTTTGAATATTTTCTCTACTTGGCCAGCATCGAATACGGACTTGAGGCGTTCCTTGCTCTTTGAGAGCTTCTTCTCAAGGGATGCCTTGGAGTCGATCCATTTCTGTACTTCTTGGCCGGATTTTCCTTGGATTTCATTCAACTTGTCTTCGAGCTGCAGTTTCTCTTTGTATTTTTCTTCAAGCTGGGCCTTGAAGGACTCGAGATTTTCTTGGCGTTGTTGCTTCTCCTTTTCAAGATCTTCGACCTGGTTCTCGAGCCTGAATTGAAGCTCTTCGAGAAGCGGGAATTGCTTATCTAACTGGGCAAGGGATAGTTCGCGGTTGCCGATCGTTGTGTTTAAAGAATCCCGCTTATCAAGAAGTGCATTGAATGCTTCCTGCTTTTGTTCATAATTCTTAACGTCCTGTTCGCTAATTTGTTGATCGAGCCAATTCTTGTATCCATCGGTTAGTGACCGGACTTTATCCAAGTTTTCGAGTCTTTGGTTTATCTTAGAGACAAAGATGTCCTTGAAGAAAGCGACCTGTTGAGTGAGCGATTCATCACCGCGAATGACGCGGACGTTGACTCTTTTTTTGAAATCCTTGAACTTGAGCTCCTTCTCGTTGTATTTATAATCCCCGATCGTCATCGGGTTAATAGTGTTCATACTTCGGTCGAATTTCCATGTCGCGGGAGTTAGATTTACTTCAAAGATTTCATTTCCACCCGCTGCGGCGATAGTTATGGAACACGATTCGATGACTTCCTTCAGCTTTTGAAATTGGCTCTCGCTCTGGAATAAGTAATTACCCGACGCGATCTCGAGCATATTCGCAGCCATAGACTTTCCAACCCCGTTTCGGCCGTGGATCTGGATGATAGGGTCCGGCTTGATCTCGGGAATTGTTTTTCTGCCCGAAGATGCGAGTGAAATCGAGATTGACGGGTTCGGAAAATCAACCATGTTATTCATCTTCTGTTCACAGGTTTAGCTCGTCGATTAGGTTCCTGAAACCCTTGTTCTTTTCATCTTCATCGATGGTACTTTCCAGGTCAAGGCACTTTGTCGAGAAATCCAGTAGCACTTGGTATTCCTCCTTCAACTGATTCTGTTCCATTGCGAGGCGGATCAACTCTTCGGTAACTTTCTCAATGTCCATGGTTGCTTCACCCATAGGCCTTCAGGAATTCGTACGCTTTACAATATCCCACTTATGGAATAAAAGAACGCATTGTTGCTATACGGTTTGAATGAGTGATACGAATTTTTTCGATTCTTAAGATGCTAGTCTGACAAAGATTATTTTAAAATAATCTATGGATTTGCGATCGATTCATGGGTTTTTAGCGGGAGAAGGCGGCTTGGTGGAATGTGCCCCAATTTTCGTGCAAGTTCGTTGATCACCCAAAGCTCAGATTCTTTTGGCCATCGAAGCGAAAAAATATAGTTCTTTTCCATAACACCATATGTGAAATCATCGGAAATGATAGCCCGTACGTCTTTTAAGGGAAGTATCTTGAAATAGTGCTGTGGTTCATACTTATCGCAACGAGCAGGAAAATGAAAGCTCAGGTCGTCACACTCCATGATTTGTTGAGCACAATCGATACAGGTTCGCAGTTTCGCTTTCAGGGATAGGAAATGGGGCTCGGAATGTAGGTATTGAGGGTATTGCGTGACACCGAAACGAAAAATGCTGTCATCGCATTGGAACTTCACGATCGATTCGTCTTCTTTGATGATATTATTTAACTCTTGGTATATCCTATTCTTCGACAGCCCGTTCGATCGAAGCAACCCGCGAGTGACTGCCAGGTCTGATCTGAGATAATCATATAGATCCCTTACGGTGCACGGGCCAAATTCGCCAAGTGCCGTGCGAATCTGCGCCTTCAGGTCTTTACCCACGAGCGGCCATCAGCGCCTTTGTTATTGATATCATTCTTGAAGATACCGCTTAAAACTATTTCCTTATACCATCGAATATCCCAAGGCAATAGCGGCGCGTTGACCGTCTGGATGGTGAGGGCAGGGCTGCTGGTGACGGACATGACCCGCGCCGCGAGGCACAGGTTCACGTTGGCGAGGGCGGCGGGGATGGTGTATTCGAGGTAGATGGCCTTCAGGACGGGCGCGTATGTGTTGCCGAGGAGGCTGAACGTCACGTCGGAGTCGTTGCCGGCGCTGACGGTGATGTTGAGCATAGGGTGCGATCCAATATTTCATTCGGAGAGTTTCAGAAGATCGGGATACTGCCCTTGAATCAACTCGATGATTCGATCTATAAATCTTGCCGGATTATTGCAGAGATTGATGAAATCGACAAGAATGTCATCAGTCTTTGGAGATCCTTTGAATTGGCTGATTAGTGCAGGAGGCGAGGGACCTTGTGGTTGGACAAGTAGCAACATCGACGTGATGTACTCATAGACGTGCTCGCCGCTCGCGACACCCAAGATCAGGTCGCCATCGGGTGCAGATTCGAGCACGATCTTTGTAGAAGGCTTTTGGGTGAGCTGGATGAGACGCTGGCGGTTCTGATTCTCTCCCAAGGTGCCAATGATTGCAACGATGACGCCATGAAACGTCGAGGTCGTATCCTTCACTTGGTGACCGACCAAATCTTTGGGCTCCAAAAGCGAGGACCTAAGTATGCTCGAAAGATTATCCATTCCCATGGCGTTCTTCTCGACGTGCATGAGAATTGCAGGCTGGCCGTTGGTAACGAGAGGTATGAAGGTATGATCGAGTACCAGCACGGGCCGGTCGGGAGTGCCCTTCGTGCTGGCAGGAGGAATCAACTTGTTCGTGATGGATTCCAGCATGCCGCCAACAAGCCCGAAAGCGGCCATGGAAGCGATGTCCCACGGGCCGGGGATTACATTTTCCTGCCGGGTAATCCATTCGACCAGGCCAAAAGGCGCCTTGAAACCTGACGTGGCGTCCGATAACGTGGCGAGCATTGATATGAAATTGACAAGATCATCGTCTGGAACGGAGATATCGGACAAGAGCAAAAACCTTGCACCTGGCACGGACTCACCGCCTGCCGCGTCCGAGTCGATGACCCTGTTTTGTGCCACGTTTGCATTAGCCAGAAAATCGCCTTCTACAAGTGTATTAGGAACTCCACCCTGAGAAGGGAAGGCACTGGTAACCGGATGTGACAGGATCCAGTTCCCGCCGAACAAGGAGCTTGCCAAATCACAGATCGCTCGCCTCGTGCCAAGATTTACTACATGAGAGGTCGCAACGCGGTAATAGAAAAATGGCGAGAGCAAATCGGTGTTGATCTTCACGATTCTGGTGGCACAGGCCGACTCGTCTTCTTGAATTGGAGGGGAAGAGACGGGGGTCACGTCGCTACTATGTGGAGAATTGGGTTCGTTATGGGGATGCTTTTGGTACTTGGTTTGTGAAGGTTTTTTATTTCCCTTCGATCGGGTGCTTTTTTTTTTGTTGGCAGGGATCCCGGAGAACGGGTTTGTCCACGCTTCCGTGCCCTCCGAGGAATCTGGACTTGCTCGATCATTAGTCTCACTATCATCGATTGCCGGTTTCTTCGAAGAGTTTGGCCCTGATTGTTTCGATTGCGGCGTCGTCTTGGATCGCGAGGATGATCGGTTTGATCGCCTGCCTGACCCCTGTCCTGGAGCCATGGAAAAGGAATCATCTTCATCACTGCCCTGCTGGGCAAACTTTGGGCACCGACCATCGCCAATGACATGGCCATCGGCGTCGACGTGGTAGGGGAATTTTCCGCCATATTTTTTCTCAAAGGTTATCGGCATACCGCAATACCGGCACGGGGACCGGTATACCTCGTACGTGGCGACAGGTTCGTCGGAACTCGGCATCGTTAAACAACCTCGGAACGCCTCCCCGTGAATTGAAGACACACGAACCGACATAAGCACAGGATTGGCCCGGGATCAGTACTCGCGCCCGTGGTAATATTCAGTATCGTTTTAACAAGATATTTTCACTCAAGGTGCCACAGGCTCAAGAAATAGTGTTGCAGCGAAATCACTTGTCGAGAACTTTTTCATGCCGATAAGTGCGCATACGGTCTCCCGCCATCGCTTTCTTAATTCCCAAGAAAACTTTGCTCAAATTTCTTGAAATCGGGGATTTTCAGAATCGATTTGATACTTAGACAAGCGACGGTAGGACATCACATGAATTTGGGAATATTACTGTTCAATCTCCGACGGTGTCTTTACCATCTTGGAGATTGGTCAATGTTCACGACCGATTTTCATGGAATGTTGCGCGGATGGTTCGTTATAGTTATTATGAGATGATCGGAATTGGTGGCGGGACAGCACTTGAAAAAATTCGTGATAGGACTTGCACGGCTTGGAATGCAAGCGACCGACAAAAATAGGGCTCATTCGAACCTGCCGAATAGGAAAAATCTGGCCATTTTTCTCATCTGCCGATGTCTTCTTGAAGCAGGATCGGGGAGCATGCAGATGGGCTTGGGGTTAAAAAGAGGACGACCAGGCTTCGATGATGTTTTTATACCCCCGAACGGAAAGGTGACCATCGCCGCGGCAGTTGTTAAAGTCGCACGGATTTAAAGCTCTCATATCTTATCTAGTAATATAATATAATCTTGAAATCTAAATCCCGAACACAAGGGAATTGAAACAGATGCGGTCCTGCGCGAACCCGTAGAAGTGGCATTGCTTGAAATCTAAATCCCGAACACAAGGGAATTGAAACCTTTTCACGGTGCACGCCGTGCCGGGTGGCTACCCGGGCGCTTGAAATCTAAATCCCGAACACAAGGGAATTGAAACAGATTTTCTCTTCGGCGTTCTGCCAATACTCGAACCCGCTTGAAATCTAAATCCCGAACACAAGGGAATTGAAACATCTTCAACATCTGTGCATCGAGAAGGGAACCCTGCCTTGAAATCTAAATCCCGAACACAAGGGAATTGAAACCACGACCGTGCCCCGCTGGAATACTCGATTTCGGAATTGTTACTTCAGTTTTTCCTTCAAAAAATGATCGTGAGTGAACCAGGAATCGAATGATGTTACCGATAAAAAAGATGCAAAAAAATCAATTGAGGGACAATAAGGCTTTCAAATCACCTTGATGGTATAGACGCACTTGGCGTCTCCCTTTTTTCGGCAGGGGCCAGGATTGTGGGTTACGGAAGCAACGGTGTTAAACACCTTGCTGACACCCTTCACGATGCCTATATCAAAGTCGCAAGGATACAGGTTCGTGCAGGTGAGCGTGTATTTCCCGTCACCGTCCTTCTTCACGATATAGTCTCCAATTATATTGGGATCATTTGGCTTGTGGTTCATTTTATACGCAACGGAAATGGATTGCAAAGCCGACTCAAATGAATCTACACCTGGAGGCCAGATCGCAGATTCTATGATTTTAGTTCCAACAGACCAGAGCACAGCCGAGTTTAGCGTGCCTAATGCTTTCAGGAAATCCGCAACGGGGTAGAATTTCCTGTCATTCACCTCTTCACCTAAAAAATTGGTTAGAAGACGAGATCCCAAGTCTTTGCTTATAAAAGCTTTTTGAACCGACTTGATTGTTTGGCCAATAATAGTAGCGTTTTGTGCATTTGTCGTTTTTATCACACCAGTTTAGCATATAAGGTACATTAATTGAGTAGAGTAGTGCACCTAGTGCACCACACTTTAGTGCTTTAGTGCACTGGAATCGATCTGCTCAGATTTATTTTGTCATCCCTCAAGAAATTAGTTAAATGCCGCAGTAGTGCGGTTAACAAAGAAACAGTAATTTGGCGAATCATGGCACTGTTCCACAGGTTCAAAGGAAAGATACTATAGACGAGATTACGGTTCATTCATGTAGGTAAGATCAATTCATACCGCACATACGCGGTTTCGGGAGATGTAATGATTAAGGGAAATTCTCATACTAATCGATATCATTCAAATCAAAGTTTCTATCCCCGTTCCTGAGGAAGGCACGTGGATATCATGGGTCTCTTACGAGTGCCCCTATAATCAAATGAGTGTCGTCGTATGCGTCGCTTGCATAATTCGTATGCATATTTCCAAAAAGATGAGTTGAGAGTTTATTGAAAACTTGAAATTTCAAGACGCTCTTCAACTTTTCTTAATTTGCCTCTTCACGCGAGTAAGCATCAAAATTTCCTACCAAATCATTAAATTATTCCACGTATTTCATCCGAGGTCGGCAAAAAGTAATGGGAAAGATGCTGGGATTGAACTTTCTTTCAAAATTGTCTGCACTTTTAATGATATCTATGACTAATGACCAACGAGCAATGGAAGGCTTATTATGAACTTTGTTCCTTTGTTCCGTCCTTCTGACTCAACCCGAATAGTCCCTCCATGTAGTTCAATCACTTTCTTCACGAAGAATAGACCAAGGCCGGAACCTTCCAATACTAAATCGAGACCCTGGCCGTATCTCTCGATTTTACCAAATTTTGAGAAAATCTTGGGTTTCTCTTCTTCCGTCAAACCAACACCGGTATCAGAAACTGAAATCTCCGCGTTATCGTCGATTATTTCAACCTTGACATGTATTTCACCGTGCGGCGGAGTGTTATTAATAGCATTCATGACCAAGTTAGAGATCACGTCCTTCAATCTTTCCTGATCTCCGGTGATATTGAGAGCAGGCATTGACTCGAACGTGATGGAGTGCCCTCGCAAAGCCAAGAGGTTTTCGTGTTTATCGATTTCTTTTTTGATCAGATCGATGAGATCTACGGACTCGTGCTTGATTTTCAGGACGTTATTTTCAATCTGCAAACTTTTCATGATATTATTAATGAGTCGAGCTAACCTATCACCGCCCTTCTTGATGATATTGAAGAGTTCCCGTTCCTCCTCGCGCATGGTAGAAGAGTATTCGGAGATGATGCTCGCCGCACAGCAGATAGAAGTTAGGGGTGTCTTCAACTCGTGGGAAGCACGATCCATGAATTCGGCCTTGGCTCGATCAAGTGCTGCAAGGGCTTCGAGTTCCTTGTCTACCAGTTCCTTCGCTTTTTTTTGTGCTGTGATATCAGTACCAACTATTTGGATGTACATCTCGCCCTCAATAATCAGTGAAGTTGCATGTAATTCGAGCCACATCGACTTCTTGTTTTCACCTTCGATCAAGACTTCTATCGGAGAAGAATGTGTATTTTTTAGCGTGCCGAATATATTGTCGAGTTCAAGACCGAGTTCACTGCCAAGCTCGCTGATATGCATCCCTTTAATATTTACAAGAGAATTCTTGAGCAAATCAGCGGATTTACTGTTGAAATCCACGATCTTTCTCTCGGAATCTATCAGCAGGAAATAATGTTGGGATGATTCCATTAGAGCCCGGTTTTTCTCTTCGGATCGGCGCAACGCTTTTTCTGAATCGACTCGGTCCGAGATGTCGATGGTCATGCCCCAGATGTCGGGTGTTACTCCGTTGCCATCCCGGTTAGTCCAGAACCGGATTTCAACTGGAATTCTAGAACCATCCTTCCGTAAATGGTCCATTTCAAACGGACCAAGCGAGCTCTCAGCAGATTGCATCAATCCAAGAAGATTTGCCATGAATTCCATCCAATCGGAGGGTATTAGCTGATTATATTCGTTCCCGGTCAAATCCGCACCATCGTAGCCCATCATCTCAGAATATGCTTCATTGCATTCGATGATGGTTCCATCCGGTGCTAGATGAATTATGCCAGCAGGAACGGTCTCATATAACCTTCGAAATTTTTCATTCGATACACATGTGGACTCGTCAGCACCTTGATGGCCGGTAAATTCCCTAACGATGATCATAATTTGGTTAGCACCCTCTGTTTTTCAATTGATCTGGCATAAAATCGAGTAACGCACTGGAATCGAGCTGTCAAATTAATTTGTCATCCCTCAAGACATTAGATTAATGCCGCAATAGTGCGGTTAACGAAAAAACAGTGATTTGGCGAATCATAACACTAATCCGCGGTTCCAGAGGAAAGATGTTATAGATAAGGCTTATGTAATGATCAGGGGAATCCTCAAGCCTCTCGATATTGCTCAGATCAGGTTTTCCGTCCCCGTTCCTCTGGAAGGCACGTGAATGTCCAGGGTCTCAAATAATTGCTCTACCAATCAAATGAACATCGTGTCCATAATGCCCGTCAAAGCATTCACTGGTAATGTTTTGACAACACGAATGACACGAATCTGCATTTATGAATTGCCCAGAAGTTGAAAATGATTAGATCATCATGATGTCACGAAAGTATTGAGAGATTATAATTTACAATTTGTGCAGATGCACACCCGTGCCAAGGCCTTCGCTGTAATCAATATGGTCCTCTGGAGGTTCCAGTCCGTAAGAGAAAGATCTTTTTGAAGAGCAATAGGGTCTCGAATCCCACAGCTTTGAAAGTTTTGCATAAAGTTCGTATCAAGATTTATGCCTTGAAATTAGTTGTACTGAATTTATAGGTTGTTTACATGAATCGTTCATCAGGAACCAACCGTTTATCTCTTTTTATGTGTACGTTTATGATGTTTTTATATATCATTTGAGATGTGTACCCCAGTTTTTGAATATCTAGCATATGTTGCACCAGTATGAAGTCTTTTAGGTGATACAAGCCCGTAAGGTTGTGCTTGTATGGAAAAATTCGGGCGGAAAAATGTGCGCTCGTATGTTGAGAATTGGCAAGATGGAGCCTAAATACGACAGGAAAGTCCTAGAAGATAGGTGAATGATATAATTTTGAAATTTCAAAACCCTTTGTTGCAAAAAAACTTGTGGGAGAATGTTTCTATGAAGGCAAAAGAAAAAAAAAAGGACACTACCAGCGAGCTAAAACGAGAAATTGAGCTTGATCGCCTCGAAATGGAACAGAAGATGGAAAGTGCCCTGCATCAGCCATTTTTGCTTGCTGAACTACTCGAAAAATCAGCCCAACCTTTCGCCGTCGGGTATCCCGATGGTCATCTGGGACCCGTCAACCAGGCCTTTTGCGATCTCGTTGGGTATTCCCGAGATGAATTAGTCAGCGCGTCGTGGCTGAGGTTCACGCCTGCCAAGTGGCACCGGGCCGAATTCGAATTCCTGGAAACTTTAAGGAGAACGGGCAAGCCGGTTCGTTACAAAAAGGAGTATGTCCGGAAGGATGGTTACGTGATATCGGTGGAGCTTTTCGCGCATCTACTCAACGAGGGACCTGACGGATCCGTGCTCTACTATGCATTCGTAACTGATATAACTGAGCGAAAAAATGCTGAGAAAGAACTTAAACTCAAATCCATGCTGCTGGACTCTGCAATGGATTCTGTGCTGGTTCACGACGAACTTGGAAACTATTATTATGTGAACAAGGCCGCTTATGAAACGCGCGGGTACACGAAAGACGAGTTACTTTCCATGAACCTCCACGATGTGGTCGCACCTGAATATCGAGACCTGATAGAGCCAAGGGTAGAAGAAATCAAGCGTGCGGGAGGATTGACGTTTGAAACAGTTCATCTGCGTAAGGATGGCACGCAAATGCCAGTGGAAATAAGTGCCAAATACGTGGAGATAGAGGATCACGAGATGTTATTCAGTATTACCAAGGATATCTCAGAAAGGAAGCAAAAAGAGGAAGAAATCCGGTTTAGATCAGAATTGTTGGATTCGGCGAATGATTCGGTTTTCGTCCATGACGAAAATGGGACCATCATGTATATCAACGAGACCGCGTATACGTCCAGGGGATACTTGAAGGAAGAATTGATGGGGATAAAAACCCGGGAGTTGGTGTCACCAGAGTACTTGGTTTCGTTCGATCAAGAGATGGAAGTGATAAGATCTACTAGGCACGGCACCTTTGAAACTGCCCATGTTTGCAAGGATGGCAGCATTATTCCGCTGGAAGTGCACGCGAAATATATCGAATATCAAGGAAAAGCACTCATTTACTGCTCTTACCGGGACATTTCAGAGAGAAAACAGAATGTACAAGCTTTGCGTGAAAGCGAGGATCGGTATCGCAAGATAATCCAAACGTCCCCGATAGGCATCCATTCCTACAGGAGCAATGGAAAAGGCAAACTGGAGCTGCAGGACGCAAATCCTTCATCCTATGAAATACTGGGATACGAGGAGGACGAGATAGTCGGTAGACCAATCCGTGAGATCTTCCAAGGAGCAATGGACGAACAATCCGAAGAGATCATAACCAGTATTACCGAAAATGGGGACTCTTGGCAAATCGCCGCGCTGCCAGTCAACATCCTTCACCGACATCTGTTATTACATATACATGCCTTTCAATCCTCGCCCGGAAACGCCATCCTCACGCTTGAGGACGTAACTTCACAGGTCGAGTCCGAGCGAAAAATCGAAGAATCTGAAACCCGGTACAGGGGGCTGATCGAATCTGCGCCCGTTGGCATCCTGATATGCGAGCATAAAAGCTGCACGATAATCTATGCAAACCCCGCTTCATGCCACCTTCTCGGATGCGAGGAGCAAGATATCGAGGGAAGACCGCTCGTCGAAGTGATCCAAAATCCCGAGCTGTCAGAAAGGAGCATGGATTACACGAGCAAGCAAGAAAACCTTCCAGAAGACATAAATCTAACTAACGTCAAAGTGGAAACGCCGAGAGGGACGAACTTATTCATCGATATTTCGACGAGCTATATATCGATCGATGACAAGATATGCGAAATCGTCTTTCTTTCGGATGTCACGTCCAGAGCCCTTGCAGATGAAATTATCCAGAAAAGCTACAACAACCTGCAATCATTATTTGATAGTATCGAGGATTTCGTTTTCATTTTTAATCAAGATGGGCAGATCGTGAAAGTCAACTCGGCTGTAAACGATCGATTGGGATATTCAAGCGAGGATTTGGAGAAAATGCAATACGCACAATTTCATCCGGCCGAGATCCAACCACATTTCGAACAAATATTTAAAGCCGTTGCCAACAAGCAGATAGATACCTTCCCCCTTCCCCTCATTGCAAAGAATGGGCTGCAGTTTCCCGTTGAGACGCGGTTCAGCAAGACACGATGGGGAAACGAGGAGTTCACCGTCGCGTTCGCAAGGGACGTGTCAGAACTGCTTAAAGCCTACCAGCAGCTCAGGGAATCGGAGGAGCGGTTCAGGGCGATCACCGAACAATCCTTGCTTGGAATTATAATCATCGAAGGAAAGCGCCTAAAATATATCAATAATGCAGCGATGAGCATTATCGATCTTGATCAGCCAAGCGCGGATCTGAATTTTAATGAAATGATCATCAACCGCATTCACCCGGACGATGCAGGTCTCTTCAAGAACGTGAGCAATGCCATAATGAGTGCGGATGCAAATGGCCTTTCGCCATTCACAATACGCATTAGAACCGGCATTAGAACCGGCATTATAGATTTGCATTACATAGAGGTTTTCCCAAAGTTCGTGTCGTACGAAGGGAATGACGCCTGTCTAATCATCATCAACGACGTAACCGAAAAGACTAAGGAAAAAATGCTTATTGACGAATCCCAACGAAAAGTGCATGCCCTTTTCAAATATGAAATGGAAAAGATGCGTCAAATCGATCAAATCAGGACAGAATTTGTCTATCGGGCTTCGCACGAGTTAAGAACACCACTGAATGCCATTTGTTCCGCTATCAGCCTGCTACAGGAATCAATTCACAAACTCAGCGATGCAGACATCGAGCTTTTCGAGATCATCAGAGCGGGAGGAGACCGACTGAAACACCTCATCGAAAGTTTAGTGGAAAGTTTTCGAATGGAGGTGGATCTGGTCCCTATATACGAGCAAAACGCGGATTTAGTGCAGGTTATTGGCCAAGCGGTAAGAGCGCATACATTTTTCATCAATCAAAGGCACCATTCGATCGCATTGAGTCTTCCCGAGATACTGAACGTTAAACTCGACAGGGAGAAGATCGAGGTTATGATCGGGAATTTACTGATGAACGCCATTAACAACACGCCCCCGGGCGGGACCATCACGATATCCATGGTCGCCAATGCAGACAATGTTACCATTTCCGTCGCGGACACCGGCATTGGCATAACACCTGATGAAATGCCGAGATTATTCCAGAAATTTGGAAAGATCGAGCGATAAGGCCAAGGTGTGAACTTGGTTACCGAGGGTGCTGGCCTTGGCCTTTATTTCTCGAAACGGATAGTTGAGCTTCACGGGGGGAAGATCTGGGTAGAATCTAGGGGGAGAAATACGGGGTGCACTTTTAGAGTGCAGCTCCCGGTTAATGGGCCGAGTTATATCCGGCAAGAGTAGAATCAAACCAAAAAGTGGAAACGAGTCAATGCGTGGGTTCATTCATTTTTACTTATAGATGACAGAATGGTCTCGATCATCTCGAAGTTGAACGGCTTTGAAATGTAGCCGTCTGCACCTGTTTCGGCGAGCTTTTTTTCGATCTCGAATCCCGGTATTGCAGAACAATAATAGACTCCCGTGGCACGCGTGGCAGGATTGGATTTTATCAACTGGCAGATATCGAATCCGCTAATTTCCGGAAGGATAACGTCTAAAAATACCAGGGATGGATGTCCCGTTTCGATTTCCTGAACCACGTTAATACCTGAACTCAGGCCTTTGCAACGCACACCCTTGAGCTCGCAATAATTGATGAGAATCTTGAGCGTGGTCACATCATCATCGACAACGAGTAAATCGAAAGAAGAATCGCGCTTGGTGGTTTGATCTGTTTCAAGCGATGCGTTGATATTCCCTTCCAGGATGGAGCAATTTTCCAATATTTCGCGCAGGGCAAAGAGAATGTCACTACTTATCTTATCCTTGTATTTTTCAATGAGAAGGTGCACGTAGCCCATGATAGCCGTGAGCGGTTCTTTAAGGTCATGGGAAATCTTGGAAAACGATTCAAATTCAGGGAAATTAGAATACAGGGAAATGTAAAATTCCATGGCAGTCCGGATCAGTTTTGATAGGGTCAGGGATTTCTTGTTTTCTGCAAAATCCTGCCATCTTAGTTTTTCCTCGGCGGTGACCAGCAAGGCTATACGATCCTTGTTATCTTTTTCTCTTAATGAAATATCCGAATTGGTGTCAAACCCTGTGATTAAAATCCGCCTCACTCATTATTTAGGATCATATAAAGAACTTTTCTTGGCAAGGGACAGAACAATTCCGCTTCCTGGAACAGGTCTTATGCAAAAATATGCGCGCATTGACACGGCTTGAGATCTTGTTTGCATAATCTAAATTTCTTAATTGTAATATAGCTTGGTATTTTGACTATTTATACATATTCTTTCGCGTTGCTCGGACGGTTTTACCATCAAGTTAGAAAACATGCACAATCACGAAGAGGATCTAGATCCAAATCATTATGTAAAAAGACGGGTTCGAACAATCCGGGGAAAAAATCTCGAAATGAAAATATCTTGCAGGGGGGCGTCGAACTATTCATTATTTTCAAGAGAAGGCGCAAACTCCTGGCCAGAAGGACCATCAGATTTCAAGGATTTTATCAATTCTTCGATCTGGTTGAAATTAAATGGCTTCGAGAAATAGCCATTCGCGCCAGTCGTTTCGATTAGCTTTTCAATTTCATAGCCCGGTATGGCGGAAATGTAATAGACGGCTATGTCCTTCGTGAGCTCATCATTCTTGATTTCCCTGCAGATGTCATACCCGCTTTTCTCAGGAAGGATTATATCGAGAAGAATCGCTGCCGGATGGCCCATTCGGATTTCATCTTGAACTTTCAGCCCAGATGTGATGCCCTTGCAGCGTATCCCTCGGAGTTCGAAATAACTTTGCAGGATCTTGATGGTAGCGGTATCATCATCAACGACGAGTATATCAATGACAGGATTTTGGGATTTTTGCCTGTCGGTCTCAAGATTGGCACCGATCTTGGCATCCAGAACGTTACATTTATCGAGAATTTCACGTAGTATAGAGAGGATTTCGGCAGATAGCTCGTCTTTGTTTTTTTCAATAAGGAGGTGGACATATCCCATGATTGCCGTGAGAGGCTCCTTGAGATCGTGAGAAATTTTTGAAAAAGATTCAAACTCCGGATTGTTAGTGTACAGGGTAATGTAAAATTCCACCGCGTTCCGAATCAATTTCGATAGAGTGCATTCGAGCTTATTTTCTGCAAAATCCTGCCATTCCTGTTTCTCCTCGGATGACACCAGCAATGCAATTCGTTCCTTGGCTTCTTTGTCTTTCTCAGAAATTTCCAGGTCCGAATCTTTTCCGGTTTCTTGAATCGAACTCACCAATTGATGCACTTCAGCATCGAATAAAGTTGTACGATCGTGGTATAACAAGATTGTGGTGACGATAATAGGAAAACATATTGCTATCGAAGCACATCACGATTATAATTCCGACAAAAAAAGCACAAAACAACTTTAAGGTATGTGCCCGAAAGGGAAAAAGAACGGTTTATCGAACCTGGAAGATCAAGTATCGTTGACTTCGTTTAAACCAGACTCGGCGGGATTTATGTCCAACCCATACTCGAACCCGAGTATTTTGATATCGAGTTGATCGTACAAAATGCTTAAGCGTTCTTGAATCATCCTGATCTTTTGGAAAATCTCCAAAATATTTCCAGCACCATTAAGGATTTCAAGAGTATTGCCCCGATCAGTTTTCTTGTATTGATGATCATGGCAGTCAGGTTCCAAATCCTTGGAAGTTTCTACCTCGGCATCATTCGTAAAAAAATCGTCTGAAATGCCGATGTGTGGTTCTATTTCGCCCAATTTTCGTATGAAGAACTTGAATTCGGCCGGCTCGAACCCGGGAATGACATTTTCTATTGTAAAGTATCGGAACATCGGTTTTTGATTGAATGTAATTGCGGTCTTTTTTGCAAAATCCGTGTTAAAAAGAGGTGATCTTTCTCCCGACCAGATCCAGAACTTCATGTTATCAAGGTCCACGAAGAGGTAAACGGAAGCATCATCGAATAGAGTACTGGGTGATCCCAGGTGGCAACTTGCCTTGACCTCATAGGCAGAATGCACGGGTTCTATACCTTGTTCCATTTAAGATTCACCTTTTCATGTGTGGAGCATCGGAGCGGAGCAAATTATCGACGCGGTCAAACGCTGTCGAAAAGGAAAGGGCGTGAGTAGCGGAAAAAGAAGGTTTTGCGGGTTGGGAGTTGTGGGTATTTCAGGGAAAGGATCATGTGTTGAAAATCGTTGAGAAAGGGCGCTACTCACACCCATGGTTGTTTTCGCCATCTAAATCGCTCGTTTGGTGTGGTCTCGACATTAGCCGAGTGAGGACTCGATTGCGTTATCCAGGATTTATGTGCTTTTTTTCCTGGAATCGACATTATGTATGTACGAATCCCGGCCTTGGTTGGATATCTTACTATGGATGCTTGATTATTTAAGTGTTATGGTAATTGATAAAGATTGTTGTGATCGCCTGTGTAATGGTAATTTGGGACCTGAATTATTATGCACATATTAACTTCAAATAAATGGAGAGAATTCTCCCGTAGATTTGGACGATAAGCACTACCTTCTCACGTAGATTTGGACGATAAGCACTACCTTCTATCACGCCTAGGAACATCCAGGGTTGCCAAGGTGAGTTTGAAAAAATACAAATACATACAAAGAAAAAAAAAAGCATTGATCTCTGATCTTCAATTCTAAGACATTAGGGCCTCGAACATAGCCATGCTTTGGGTCTCGAGATGCTCTATATCGATCGAATCTCTTACAACAAGGATGAACTTATATTCCATCATTTCCAATACAGTGACCCAGATATCAGAAAATTTTAAATAAAGTTTCATACACGATTCGCCTTTCGTGGTGATCGAGGATGAATGTCGCATCATATCGAGAATTGAAGTGAAATTGATCGTGGCCTCGAAGCCTTGCTGCGTGAAGAATTTCAGGAGGCTTTTATCTTGGAGCAACCTAAATGCGAGGATATCAACGTTTGGAATGTTTGAAAGGCATCTTGCTTTGCTTGAAAGAAGAATTTCATCAAGCTCGGTTTTTCCAACCGCAAAACCTTTGGAGTATTCCACTCCTCGAACCTTATAGTTCGCATCGATGTATAGCACGGCGGCGAAAGGAGGGTCTCCATGAAGGTACGTGTAAGAGACCGGAAATTCCCGGCTCTCAAACAGTGCTTGATCTATCTTGATCTTATGGAAAATGTTGCAATTCTTGCAGAAGAAATTCACCATCGCAGTTGGAGTAGCGCTTACTCGGCCAACTTCTTGCACGTCTTCTATGTCTTGAAGGTCTGGATCTGAACTCATATGACAATATCACGGCCCAATCAATATTTATGGTAATGTTACTAGCCACAAGTACTATTTGTTGTAATCATTAATAAGTCTTTTGCAAGGTCATAATCATATATGGTGATGGTAATCTTCAAAGTCATTTCTCATGAAATCATTAAATAAAGCAAGGAAAGCAAAGTCCGGCTCAATCGCGGGCATCTAGAAAACCAGCGTTCATATGATGTTGCTTATCACATTAATTCATCGAAGCAATACCATACCAAGCACCTAGGGTGAAATGCAACGAATCGTCAATAATGTCATGAAATTGGTGATTGTTTGGCAATTTGATCAAAGGATATGCATTTTTTTAACGGTGATTAAAAGCATCGGGATTTTCGTAATCGTTAGATTTGCGTTGTATCTCACTAAAGGATAGCAATTCTAGGGAGTTAGTAAAATAGATACGTTCGGTCATGATTGGAGGAAATCTTTTTAGGTATTAGAAGGAATGATATTGTATGGCTCAGAAAATTACCATATTGCTGTTATGCCAATTATAAAATACAACATAATTCGTTCCTCGATTCAAAAGCTGTCCATCCGGCATGAGCGTGGAAATCATGTTCAAATTCGTGCAAGAAAACCAATCTGATGAATTCCTCGGGTTCTACACGAACGAGGAATTGTACTGCGTTAGCCTATTGAAGATGCAGGAAATCATCTACGTTCCTCCAATTTCAAAGATCCCCAATGCAGCACCATACATCGAAGGGGCCATAAACCTACGAGGGAAGATCGTTCGAGTCATCAATTTCAGGAAATGGTTGTCTTTGCCCTGGCGAAAATTCGATGAAAACACACGCATTCTCGTCACCAACACCAAGGACAGGTTAATTGGAATATTGATTGATGCGATCGGGCGCGTCTTCAAGGCAGAAAAAACAACGCGCTACGATCTCCCGATTGTCTTCCAGCAGGAGGCCGAAATGGGATACATCAACGAGATCATCTTGAATAATGGTACAATCGTTGTCGAAGTGAAACCCGAACAAATTAGCACGTGAAGAAAAGAGTTGAAGTGAAAGATGGCAAAAATCTTAATCGTGGATGACGCACAATTCATGCGGAACATCCTGAGAAAACTTTTCGAATCTGCCGGCCACACCATTGTGGGAGAGGCCGGAACCGCGGATGAAGGCGTGGAAGAATACGCCAAGTTGAAACCTGACATCGTCACTATGGACATCTGCATGCCCAACAAGAGCGGCATTGATGCCATAAAGGAGATCGTCAAGCTGGATAAGAATGCGAAGATACTGGTGTGCAGCGCCCTTGGCCAAGAATTGCTGGTCATGGAGGCCGTCCAGGCAGGAGCAAAGGACTTCATCGTGAAGCCGTTCAAGAAAGAAAAGATCATCGAGGTCATGGAGAAAATCCATGCCAAGAAGAAATAGGCATCTTGAAGCCAGAATGTGGAAGACGGGAAGCTCATGATCAAGGTTCTCATTGTCGACGATTCCAAGTTTATTAGATTTAACTTGGAACAAATGCTCTCCAAGGACCAAGAAATAGAAGTGGTCGGGTCAGTAGGCAATGGGATCGAGGCAATTCGGTTCCTTGAGATGACGCCCGTCGACGCGATTATCCTTGATTTTTTCATGCCGAAGATGGATGGCCTGGCGACGCTCGAGCACGTCATGGAACGGTTTCCAACGCCAACTATCATGCTAACGCTGGCAAACAGGAAGGAACATGCAGATCTGTTTTTCAAGGCCCTTCGTTTGGGGGCGTTCGAAATCTTGACCAAGCCGACCGGCTCGGAGGAACTGCACGTTGAAAATCTAGCAGATGCGATCATTCAAAAAGTGCATCAGGCGTGCGAGGCCAAGGAGAAAATCATCTCCATCATCGAGAAGGACCAGTTTTTCAAGGATATCGAGCAGCGGATTGATAGAGCCAAGGATAGCCGTTGTATCGAGTCCGGTCCGCAGAAGGATAAAAAAGTGCCCGTGAAATTCGAGGGCACACCTGCATACAAGCTGGTCATCATCGGAGCCTCGACGGGTGGCCCGCATTGCGTGTTTTCCATAGTCCAGAAACTACGACGGAAGCACGATCTCTCGGTCCTTATCGTCCAGCACATGCCCGCTGGGTTCACCACGCAGTTCGCGGAGCGGCTCGACAAGGTTGCTGACTACAAGGCTTTCGAGCCTTCCGACAAAGAGACCATGAAAGCGGGCATCATCTACGTGGCACCTGGCGATTTTCACACGACCGTGGAAATGAATGAGAACAACCACGTCGTTATCAATCTGGACAAACGGGAGAAAGTCATGGGGCTGCGCCCTTGCATCGATTATTCGATGGTTTCGGCAGCTCCAATTTTCAAGAATCAATGCTTTGGCATTATTCTGTCAGGCATGGGGCAAGATGGAGTTGACGGGGTCGAACAAATAAAGGAATTTGGAGGCACGACCATCGCCCAAAGCCCCGCGGAAGCACTCATTAGTAGCATGCCCGATCATGCCATCAAGAGAGGCGTGATCGATCACGTTCTTACGATTGACCAAATTGCAACGTATATCAATCAAATCGCTTGAAATCATTTAACGGTGGTATTCATGAGCGAAAAAGAAGCAGAAGAAATGAAAAAGATGTTTTTAGACGAAGCATTTGCAACCATTGAACAACTCGAAAAGGAATTCCAGACGTTGGAAGCTAACACGTCGGATTTCATGCCGCTTATCGAAATTTACCGCTTCGTCCACAGCTTGAAGGGCCAATCAGGGATGGCCGGCATTCCCATACTCGAAAAAATGTTTCACGCGTTAGAGAACCTCATTTCCGGTATCCAGAACAAGACCATCGAATTGGCGCCGGGTATCATGGATTTATTCTTCCAATCGCTCACGGTGGTCGAAAAAGCACTCAATACCATCAAGAATGATGAGGCCCTCGACGAGAGTATCCCTGAATTCACAGAAAGACTAGAGAATAAGCTTACCCAAGATACGCTATCCCCGGTGGAGCTCGAGAAGAAATCACGAATAAAGGAATTGTTCAACGAGTATGGACTGGAAGAATTCAAGCCCGAGTCATTGGTCTACGATGACGAAACGAGAAGCATTCTGTATATCACCATTACCATAGAAGAAGGAGTCCGCTTGAAAACGGCACGTCTTTTCGTCATCATCAAAAACCTGAATGCCTGCGGAGTCGTCGCGAAAAGCTTTCCTTCTTTCGCGGACCTGATCGATGGCAAATTCGAGCAGGAATTCAGCCTGCTCTTCCAATGCTCCAAGCCCGATGTCAATATCGAGGAAGAGATCAAGGCGTGCGGCGAGGTCGAGAGCGTTTCTATCAAGGAAATCTCGCCTGAGAAAGCCCGCATGATACTCCAGGAGGCCGACCAAGAGGTCGAGGTTGAAAAAGAGTCAACCATGATCGAACGGGGGGTCCAGATCAATAGCATCGCGGTGGAGATCTCTGCGCTCAATGAATTGCTCGGGCTCTTTGGAGAACTTCTCATCCGTTCAAAACAACTAGAACGAAAGATCACGGAATTCAACAGGGTCGATATCAAGGAATTGATCCTGCAGATGCAAACATACATGTTCAACATGCAAGAGGTCGTGCTCAAAATGGAGCTCGTGCCCCTTTCAACGCTCTTCAGGCTGTATCCGAGAATGGTGCGCGGCCTGGCCGAAAAATACGAGAAGAAAGTCAAACTCATAATCAAGCATAACAATGTCAAGATCGATCGCAAGCTCCTGAACGAGATAGGGGACGTGTTTGTCCATATCCTGCGAAATGCCGTGTACCACGGTGTCGAAAAAAGTGAAGTCCGGCTCGAAAATGGGAAAAATGAGGAGGGCTTGATCGAGGTAGAGACAAAGATCAAGCATAACGTCCTGTTCATCCGGATCAGCGATGATGGAGCGGGGATCGATCCTGAGGTAATCAAGGCCCAAGCCTTGAGCAAAGGCTTCTACTCGGAAGAAAAATTGAACGCCATGTCAAGGGAGGAGATCATCAATATCATCTTCGAGCCGAATTTCTCCACGGTAGAAGTCATAGACCTGACCTCGGGCCGAGGTATGGGCCTGAGCATTGTTAAGAACAAGGTCGCAGACCTTGCGGGTTCGGTTCAGGTCGAAACGCAAGTCGGCAAGGGCACGACGTTCCTCATCCAGTTCCCTATCTCCCGGTCACTCATGCGCGCATTGCTCATTCGGGCCGGGCAACAAATATATTCTATCTCGCTCGATGATGTTCAGAGTTTGTTCGAGGTTTCAAAAGAAGACATCAGGGAGATAAACAACCAAGAATATATTTTTATCAACCAAAAGAATGAGCTCATTAAATTCTATCGCCTAAACCAATTATTGAAAGTCGAAGGCGAAAGCGCAAAAGTGGAAAACGACGTCTTCAAAGTCGTGCATTTAAAGAAGGGAGATTTTAATTTTGCCCTCGCAGTCGATGAATTCCTGCGGGAATCGGAGATAGTGATTAAGAAAATCGAGGATGACCAGAAAGACGTGAAAGGCATCATTGGTGCGGCCATCCTCGACGACGGCACGGTTTCCTTCATCATCAATCCATTCTCGGTGGTGCAATGATGGCGATGACAACCATGGCTTCCCCCCAGACCGAAGCAGATGCCAGTGAGGCATTCAGTCAAAACCCAACCTACATCAGGCTGGGCCAGATCGTCTTCACGAAGTCACCCGAGAGTTACAACCTGCTTGGAATTGGCACCTGCTTGGTGGTGTTCCTGTACGATCTAGAGCGGAAGAATTTCATCATGTCCCACTGCCTTCTCCCGTCCGTGGACGATTACGTCGATCACACAATAAGCCTGCCTGGAAAGTTCGTGGATATTTCGATACGCATGATGGTCGACAAGTTGAGCGAGAAGGGATCATCCAAGAAGGATATTCGTGCAAAGATAGTCGGTGGCGGCCAGATTTACGAGGATTCATTGCAGGTTGGCCAAAGGAACATCGAGATGGGAAAATCCGTGCTGAAGTCGCTCGAAATTCCCATTGTCGCGGAGGATGTGGGAGGAAGGGAGGGACGATCGATCCAAGCATTCGGGTCGGACGGCTCTATCCAGATCAAGAAAAACGGTCAAATATACAAGATTTAGGTGAAAAGCATGGAATTCAAAAAGTTGACACCAGACGACATAAAATACTCAACTCAGGATGCAATTATCGGGCCCCGATTTATTAAGGGAAACGAGAAAACGAAAGGAGAAGTTGCCTCAGTATCCAACGAGGGAATCAACGTTTATGTCGAAAAAGAAGGAAAAAGGATCCCGATCAAGCTCGAGGAAAACCAGTTTTTTGAGCTCGACGCAGATGGCAGGATCTTGAAGAGCCGCAGCGAGGGTTGGCTCACCATCGTTAATCCAAGCCCTTCTGACAAGATTTGGAACGTTGCAATCGAAACACCCAAGTATAAAGTACAGTCCTACGTCGGGGAGATAGAGGCAGGCCAACAATGGAAACAAGACATCGAGCTCCAAGGAGCAAATAATGATTTGCCGTTACAGATAACCGAGGTCATTTCCAGAAACGATTACGCAAAGAAGGCGGATGCCCAATCTGAATTGTTTCTGGATAAGGCAGGAATCAATTATTTGTATGTCTCGATTTTTGTTACGAACCGCTCCGGCTCGACCCTGAAGGACTTCGATCTACTGAAAAAACTACCTTCGACCACGGAAGCCCTGGTGAAGGCCGAGGCAGGCATAGGTTCGTGCGAGGCAGATAAATTCAACATAAGGTGGCACGTGAAGTCGATCCGGCCATTTGAAAGCATTGCGCTTAAATTCCAAGTCAAGATTTCACCGGTTCCGACTGTATTCGGCGAAATTTCTGCCGGGTTCTTGTTCTCGGAAGCAGAGGAGGCTTCGATTATCGAAAAATTCAAGGCGTCCGTGAAAGCTGCCCAATTCATCGAGGTTTCAGAGCAAGATGACAGCCCGAACACTTGGGATTGTTCGCTCAAGATGATCAACCGCAGCCTGTTCCTGATGAACATCACGAGTTGCCAACTACTACAGGAAGGTGCGGATGAAGAGTGCACCGTCGCAGAGGATGCCACATGCACGGTGCTCGAGCCTTTCGAGGAAACGGTCATTCTCAAGGCAGTTTTGCAGAGTGAAACACGACCCGCATTGAAGGGAATCGTCGACTATATGCCTGAATTCATATTTGATAGCACGAAGCTTTGTTCCATTAACATATCAGCTAAACGACTCGAGATATTGGACATTTATTCAAAAAAGTCTTTCGATGTGGAGGAGATCAACTCCTATGCCGAGTCGGATATGAATTGCACACTAGAGATTCAAAACCATTCTTCCATTGGCATAAATCACCTGTTTTTCGACGAGCAACTTTCGGAATATTTCGGCGTTGAATCGATCGGGGACATCAATCTCGAGATCATGGGAAACAATATGCGGTTGCAAGAATGGCAGGACCAGGGAAACTCGTCGACACAAGAATTGAACTCGATCCAGACGGAAGTGAAATCGATCGAGAGCAAATTTAATTCTGTTGTTCAAAATCCCGCGGATGTCGGAAAGATAAATCTTGCAACTGTAAGCGAGCAAGCAGAGTCGGTTGGCAAGAGCTTGGAGGATTCAATCGCGGACCTAGAGACACGCAAGAACATCGTAAAAGATCTCGAGGCAAAGGTCGCCGAGGCTAATTCCCAGCTCGATGAACAAAATCGGCTCGCAGAGCAGGTTTCGCATCTTAGCGGTGAACTCGACAACCTGAAACACGAGGCAAAAGAGCAGGCTGATCTTCTCGAGAACATCGAGGAGCAAAGGACCGAGATTGAAGCGCAGATCATCGACCAAGAACCGCCAGCAGAAAGCGAGAAGGCGGATGTTAATGGTCAAATCGATGAGACAGGAGACGCGGGCGATGGTACAAAGGACGAGGTGGATCCGGCCGAGAAGCAAGTCGAGGAAACTGAGTCCATTACCGTCGAAAGCGGAGAAGAGATCAATGAACGCCTAAGCTTGCTCATCACGCAGCAATCCGAGGCACGGGCCAAGATCGATGCACTCGAGCAATCTATTGAAGCGAAAAGACTCGAGCTCGAAGAGATCTTGACTATCATTCCCGGGGGAAATGATGGGAGTCAAAAAGACGGCATTGTTGCAATAGAACGCCAGATCAAAAACGCCAACACAATGCTCGCGGATGCAAAGGACAAGTACCATGAGATAGCATCGAAGGTCGAGTCGCTAAAGAAAGAACACGAGAAACTCGTGTTCTTGATTGATAACGCGGATCTAATTTCTCGACGCGAGGCATTGCTCGTCAGAAAGGAAAAAATCGAGATGCGAAGGAAACTCGATCAAAATTTCCAAAAAATTCGCGAGTGTTGGCTCTCGGATTTCCAGCAGGAAGCCCTGGATCCTGCTAAGAAAGAATTCGATGCGATCTGCGTCCGGGATGATATGAACAACAACCATTTGCTCGTCGCAATCGTGAACCTTGGATCTCTTATGGCTGCTGTAAGCCCCGAGGAAATCGCAACACTTTCCTATAAGATCCATGCGAATCGACCACGTCACGATGGTGAATACAAGTTCCCCTCTACCATGTATTACATGACAGATGCGGCACAGGGAATGCAAAGCTACACCATTTCAAAGGATATGCTGCCAAAATTGCACATTATTCACGAACGATACAAGATGATGGTCGGGAAGCTCATCGACAAGCAATCCAACGATAGCAAGTACTTCGTCACCCTCTTGGTAAAAAATAGCGGCAGCAAACCCATTACTGACGTGAAGATCGTGGAGATCTTGCCAAAGGATATCGAAATCCTCAACGCGTGCAACAAATACGAGGAGGCAGCGACGGATGACGGCATGAAGCAGGTCACGTGGTTCCTCGACCAGGTGAACGCCTTTCAAGAGAGCGAGATCGGCTACGTTGTCGACCTTCACGGGCTGGACTACGACCTGAATAATTCACAATTGTGCTTTATATAAAAACGAGGAGTTGAACAAAATGGAACGAACGAATAACGAGATAGCATCATTCGAGTTCGATCAAATCATTCCAGAACTAACGATCCCGAAGATTCAGGATTTCTTGAAGGATCACGACAAAAAGCTGCTTGCCAAAGTGCCTGCAAACGCGTATGTCAATTCTTTGCCGGAAAATATAAAATTGATAATTGAGTCCGTCTATGTACTGAAGAGCTTGAAAACACGTGCGGCATTAAAGGCAAGATTTTCCCAATTTCTTGAATACGACGAGGAATTCAAGAATTACAAGCTGGAAACCGATAATAAAGATGCAACCATTGTCAACGACATAAACTTGGTCCTAAAGCAAAACCTCGGGACTCAGGAAGGTCGTTGCATTTGGGTGTTATTCTACGAGTTTTTCGATATGACATCCCTTTCCCGCCTGGAAAATGCAGTCCGCAAGAAGGTCCAAGGCACGCTTCCAGACGAGATTTTTCTCGTTTGTGACAAGATCGAACGCCGTGCTGCATCCGACAAGGAGATCATCAGAACCAACAATGCAGTCGTCAATCTGGTTTTTGTGACCGAGGTCCAAGACCACGCGAAGCCATTTCAGGATGTGGATTGGATCCAGGTGGGCGAATCGTGGATGCGCGGCTTCAATTTCGATTCCGTGGCGGATATCGTGAATTTTATCAAGTCACAACTGCCCAAAGGGAAGTACGTGATAACGGCCGAGACCCCGCAGGGAGAATCAAAGGTCCTGTGGGAGGGGCTGATTTTTCCAAAGCAATTGTTGCATGAAAAATATAACAATGGAGATGAATGAACATGGTTCAAAAGCACATGGTATTCAGCCAGTACAATGAATTGCTTGCAATCCCGTTAGATTCCGTCCAGGAAGTCCTGCAACTCGACAAGATAAGGAGAATTCACCGGGCATCGGATAGATTCGTCGGGATCATCAACCTTCGTGGTAACATCTTGCCTATCCTGAATTTCTCGAAATTCATCTTTCCCGGCGTGAAACAAGATGGGATGGCTGGAATCGCACAGAGCAACAATGTTTATACTGCTCTTGTATTGAAATTCAACAAGGACACGTATGGGATGATCGTAGATGATATCAAGAAGATCGTGGAGTTTTCAGATGAAAATTATGATAGCATCCCAACCGACATCGAGACCAAGATAGAGCTCCCGCTCATCGAGAACATCGCCAACGTGGGCGGGTCCTTGATTAAATGTATCAACTTGGAGAAAATCCTGCAAGAGAAATTTTCCATCAACACGACACGAGCTCAGGAGACGAGGCCAGTTGCTGAATCCCAACCCGCGTTCAAGGTCGCGCCGGCCAAGAAATCTGCTTCAGCTGGTAAAGCAAAGAAGCCAGTTAGGGAACAAGTTGCCACGGAGGCTTTGACCGAATTTTCGAAGGACCAGCTCGATGCACTTAAGGAGATCTCCAACATCGCCACGGGGAAGGCGGTCATTGCCATGTCGAAGTTATTCAAGGCGAAGGCCAAGATCTCCATCATCGTTGAAGACGTCTTGATTAAGAAAATCGACGAGATCGGGAATAGTTCCATCATCAATGTTGATGACAACGTAATTGGCATCCGATCCATCATCAAGAATGACCTCGATGCCTCAATCTTCTTGGTGTTCCAGGTCGAACAGATGAAAAACCTGCTCAAGTTGATGAAAGACATGGATTCGGTTTCGACGGAGATCACGAGCATCGAAAGCTTGGACGCACAGACCGAATCAGCCCTTATTGAGTTCGGCAACATCATCGTTTCACACTATTGTGCTGGTATTTCCGACTTCCTGAAAGTGGATGTCCTGCACGACGTTCCAACCCTCGGAATTGACAGTTATGGCGCCCTCCTCGATGGCGAGATCGCCAAGCTTGCAGCGACCTCGAATCAAGCACTTGTGCTGAAGACGATCATCGAGACTCAGAAGAAATCTATCGTGGGAGAAATCATCTTCATCCCGTACAATGAAAGTATCGACAAGATCGTGAAATGGTTGGACGTCGACAAGATCGTCGAGATATTACAGGCAGAGGCAGATGGCCTCTCGGTCCAAGATCTCCAGAAGGTTCAGACAGACAAACTGAAGATAAGGAAAAATGATTCGGAAGAGGAAACACTTGAGATCATCGATGCTTCCAAGAATCTCGAAGGTGACATAATGGCGATGGTACGTACACAATCAGACTTTGCCATCGACGCGGAGCAAAGTGAAGTGCTCCAGATCGATGATGCAGATCTCGATACATTCCGCGAGCTCGGGAACATGGGCGCGGGGAACGCAGGCAACGCGCTCTCGCAGATGTTGAACAAGAAAGTGTATCTTGAAATCCCGCCAGCCAAGATTCTTGGGCTCGAGGATTTGAAAGCTCTGCCGATCGCGCAAACGCCCATGTCCGTTGGATACATCAGCGCAACCCAAGGCCTGTTCAAGAGCATAATCCTGCTCATCTTCTCGGTCGACCATATCGAGAACCTCCTCCAAGCGATCATGGAGACCAAGACCAAGAAGACGCTCAAGAAAGAGAGCGACCTCACGGAAAACGAGCGATCAGCCGTGCAGGAAATGATGAACATCCTCATGGGACACTACGTCGCAGCAATGTCGAATTTCTTAAAGGTGAAAATCGAACCGCCAGAGAACAAGTTATTCTTCAAGAAAACGAGCCAAATCTTCAAACAACTAAAACTGGATGACAATAACCAGGATATTAAGGCGGTCGTGATCGAAACCAGCATCGACGCTGCCGATGTCTCGAGTATCAAGGGCACGTTCATCCTTCTGTTGCATCCGCAAGTCATTCATAACATCTTGAACCGGATCAAAGAAATCTGGTGATCCATCCTTTTTTTCCCTCATGGGTGGTGATTATGGAATTAAAACAAACTAAAACGCCCCGAGAACTCGGACGGGAGGCAGTGATAAATACACCGACCCGCTTAGCCGAGTTTTACGGGAGGCCAGAGAATTCGGACAGGTATTTCGAGAAGATCAAGGACCTTTTTTCAAGGCACCACGATCTCGACTTGGAGAGTTACCGAGCCCCCTTCCTGCACCGGCGCTTGCACTACCGGATTTCCAAGCTAGATCTACGCTCCTACAAGGAGTATCTCGAATATCTCGACGTTCACCCCGAAGAACCCGATTTATTCAAAGACGTGGTAACGATTCACGTTACTGGCTTCTTCCGTGATGATACGCCTTTCAGATTCTTAGAAAAATACCTCTTGCCCAGGATCGATAGAGAAAAGCGTGGGTCGAACGATAAGAAAATTCGTATACTTTCTGCTCCATGCAGCACGGGCGAGGAACCCTATTCACTCGCCATTATCGCAGATTATTTGATCACGGAGGGGAACATCTCGAGTCCCGTCGAGATCGTGGCTTGCGACATCGAGCCAGGCGCCATCGCAACGGCGAAAGAGGGCATCTATCCCGAGGAGGCGCTCAAGAATATTTCCAGGGTCGCTGTTATCCGAAACTTCAAGCATCTCAAGGATAATAATTATCAGGTAAAGCCTTCCATCAAGAGTTACGTGAAATTCTTAGTTTATGACCTGCTCAAGCCAGCACCAGCCGCATTCGGCACGTTCGATCTTATATCCTGCAGGAATTTCTTGATCTATATTGCACGGGAAAACCAGCAGACGATTATTCAAAACCTTATCCCGACTCTGCGACCTGCGGGATACATGATGCTTGGAAAAACAGAAGGCTTCCCACTGCTCGAGATGTGCACCTTTGCTCAGATCAATGCAGTAGAGCATGTCTACCAGTACCTGCCTGGAAGGACTAAACCTGTACCAGCAGAACAATCTCGCAACTAGGGGCCTCCGCAATAATTCGAGGCTGGTGACATGTCATGATACATAAATTATACGTTATCCATCTTTCGGGGATATGTATCTACTATCTCGACTTTGCGAGCATCCAGCTCGACAAGAAAGAGTTCGATCCTCAACTCCTGTCGGGATTCTTCACTGCAATAATGGAATTTGCCAACAGCGCTACCGCAGGGAACTACATGACCGAAGGTTCGAGGACAATTGATATGCTTTGCTTGAAGAACAGGAACTACTATATTTCCAAGAATCACAATTTCTATTATATCATGGAATCGGATCAGGCAGACCAGAATATCACCAAAGAGGATGTCGAGAAATTGCTGGATTTTGTAGAACAACGGTTCAAACGCAAAACACAGGAAGGAATCAGCGCCTCCATAACTTCAGAAATGTTGGTAGATGAAGAGCTTGGTAGCAGCATCAAGCAAGAAGTCTCGAGAATAATGCGGATGAAGTTGTTGCATAAGGGATAGGGCAGCCGACGAACCTAGTCCAGCATCAAGTGAAACGAAAATCATTCAAGTTTAAAAACTCTTTTTGCATCCTTTTTTGTAAACTTTCATGATATCGTCGCCCGTGCATCATTTCGCTCATCCGTCCAAGAAGCAACTTCCCGTGCTGGAACTTCCGATGACCCAATGCGCCGCTTTAAGCATTGTGAGCTCATGACACCGATTTCAAGATCTGCTTGGTTTATCCAGCTCCCGCAGGTCGGCGTGTAATGAAACTCGACTTTCACCCGGCGAGATGGGTTTCATAGTTATCCATCACCACGTGCACCTTGATAGCATCCGGGTATTGTTCCACGCCATGCACAAAAACGGGGCAAAATCAACAGGAGTTTTTCGTGCCGTGACGACTTTTACTCGATGCCACCCTTGGGTTCTACCGAAACGAAAATGTTACCCGTTCCATTGCGGTGATAAGGATAATCAATCCGTATGCCTTGGTCAGGTGAGGGAAATCGTGATGGGTTAATATCTTCCTATAGTTGCTTCGTCTTCTCGTCGATGCATTTCACGGGCCCGAGCGGGTTGTACGGACGTGCCTATATGTCCAGCACGTCGCGGGAGAGCACGCGGGAGAGCACCACGTGAAATTGGTGCTCGAGGCATTCCTTGATAAGCACGGTGCTCATATGCGCGTGGCTTTTGGTGGCGTCGCACAATCGATGGCAACGATGAATGCTGTTGCCTCCGGTGTCACTTTCTGCCTGCCGCCAGGTCATGGCTTGTCATGCAACGCTGCATCCATATCCTTCTCGCAAAATCGATTGCGGACCTTCCAGATCGTTTTCTTCGTGACGCCAACTGCTGCTGCCACCTCACCCCCTTAATTTTTTGAGAGGTACAATTCTCATTCAATTTTCTCGAGATACTTACTCCATTGTGGAGGATAGCATCGTTGGCCTGAAAACAGAAAGGATCCTTTGCGTCTTTCATTTTCTTTATATGAATGTGAACTGAAAAGTGTTTATCATTGATATTTCTTGATTTATATGGTAAAAGCTGGAGCCTGTCAACAATGATCATCATCAATTACGAAACACAACCCCTCCTCAAGCAATCGCAGCTCGACGATGCCCTTGGAAACCGAAATCGCATCTAGGAGAATCTTTTCGCTCGCGCGGAGTACAGGGCGGCGTGCAAGAAATACTATCATTTGATGAAGGAGCTGCCCCAGCCGGCGCCCAAGGCACCCTCACCACGAGCTATGGGAGGGCGGTAGGCCGAGTTGCTCGAGTTTGTTGACAGGAGAGCGTTGCCCATTCTTCAAAAGCCAGCATATACCTGGAGATTCAGGAGCATTCCAGTTCACATTTACGAGGATTTTGCGGCAGGCGTGATTTCCGAACAGAAATGGATTATCGTGCATATCATACCCGCGTTCATGGGATAATTCAATCACTTGTTCGAGTTAGGCTACGAAGTTCTGCTCGACAGGCTGCACCCAAGCCCGCCGAGTGCATAGAGTCGGCACTAAAATATGCGCCTAATCGATAGGTAAAGCTACTACTTTGTCTCCTTGTCATAATCGATTTCATGATTCGAACGTAACTGGAGAACAATCGTTCCAAGATACGCAAAAGGGACAAAAAATAAAATAAAGTGAAAAACAATCAGGCTCAGAAAGCATCGCTTTGTTTCGAGCCATCGCCATCTTTATGTTGACTGATCGTGTCATCGACAATGGCGGCTTGCACGCTAGCAACTTGTCCGCGTGCCAATTCGGTGTATTTCACGGCAGCCTTGGTACTTGGGGCTTGAGATGTATCCTTTGCATCATTAGCACGTGCATGATGCTCCTCGATCTGCTTCAGAGTGCTGTTTTTTTCGATTTCGGCATCCACGTTGGTCGAAGCGGGGAGCTTGACGTTCTTCATGGTATCGGCGAGTTGATCAGCGACGTTGGTGAGCAGAAGGGACGTGTTCGTGATCTCCTCCATCGAGGAGGACTGCTCCTCGGCCGAAGCAGCTGCTTCCTCCGTGCTAGATGAGGTCTCCTCTGCAACGGTAGCAATTGCATCGATCTCATGGGAGATCTCGACCGCACTCTTGTCCTGTTCGGCGGTGATACCCGTGATGTCCTGCAAAATGGATTCGGTACTTTCGACCGCCTTGTTGGATTCCTCGGCCAGCTTTCGCACCTGATCTGCCACCACGTTGAACCCGCGACCAGCCTCGCCCGCGCTCGCGGCCTCGATCGCCGCGTTTAACGCAAGCATGTTTGTCTGGCTCGCGATCCCCTTGATCAGGTTCGATATCTTGTTGACCTCGTTGACTTTCAGGCGGATAGTTCGGATGCCGTCAGAGAGTGAGCCGAATTTCTTCTGCATCTCGTTGATCGATACGACTTGGTTTGACGCACCTTTGGAGATCTGTTGCTGGGCACTCGCGATATTCTGGCTCGACGACGAGACTTCCTCCGCACTCGATGCCATCTGATTTGCGGACACCGCCAGCCTGGTCGCAATGCTCTTGTTCTTGGCGGCGTTCGCGATAAGCGCACCTTGCAAGCTTCGGATGCTATCTGCGAGCTTACCAGTTTCGATGTTGTTCTTGATGGTGAGGGTTGGCGTGTAATCTTCTGCCGCAAGTAACTCCGCATGTTTCTTCATTTTGATAATTGGAACGGTGACCGAATTTGCCGAGAAGAGGACAAAGACCGTCACGATTGCAACAATAACGACAGTTATCGCTACCTGGATTGCCAAAGCTTGATCTATCGGAGCGCTCAATTCCGCGCTTGGGTAAAACATGAGTGCAATCCAATCAACGCCCGGAACTCGTGCCAAGTGCACGATATATTGGGTGCCGTTCAAGACAACGGTTTGGGACGCGTAAATATCATTGATGATAGCATTGGTCAAGGGAGTGCCCGTGCCAAACTCGGTCGTGATTGATTTACCCCAGGCGCTTTTATCGGGGTACGAGATGAAATTATCGCCCTGACTCACCAAGACCGTGAACCCATTATTGCCCACTTTCTCCTGAGCCGTGTAGTTTTGCATAGAACCCAACAGGACATCTGCACCGACCATTCCCTCGAAGGTGCCATTCGCGAAAAAGAAAGGCTGGCTGAAGCTTACCATCCATTGGTGGGTGAAGCTCGCGTCATAGTAAGGCTCGCTGATAGCAAATTGGTGTGAGCTGGCAACATCATCCCACCAAGGCTGGCTAGTGTTGCGGTACTCATATTGAGTATCGGAGCTATTGTAATAGACCAGGAATAATGCACCCGAGGTCGGATCCCGTTCGCAAGCGATCGTCTGTAGCTCATCGGCATATGCCACATATACATCGAAGGTATTGTTGGTAGTGGCGAGGAGGTTATAAAAGGTGTAATTGATGTCTGCCGTCGTGAAGTTCTGAAACATAGCAGACGGTCCCAATGACTTCGGAATCATCCCGGCAGCATTAACAATTGCACCGATGTGCTCGGTAAAAGCGGCATTCTGCATGTCAAGCTGAGTGTTCGTTTCGTTTTGTCGGTCGGTTGTATTGGTCGTGACGGTGTAAAGCTCCATGGTTATGAATCCTCCAATTATTGGAATAAGAACCATAAGCAAGTACCGTGTACGTAGACCAAAACTATGGTTTATTCGCATTGTATCACTGCACCTTATAGATAGACTTTTTTTGTGTTGTTGGTATTTTTAATGTGCGGCCTCGCATTCTTGCACATAATTAGGGCTTCTTAACACAAAGCTACTAGTACTCAACAGCTTTATATGATTATGGATCAACACATCCTAAAAAGTTTCCATTTATTCGGGTTTGTATTTGATAAATTGATATGAAGTCCAAAGAAGTTGATATAAAGCTTATGGATATGCCAAAAAGCTTGAGTAAAAAAAGGGACAATACTAACTTTCCCCAAGATCGCGAAGATACATACTGCTTTCTACAATGATGCCTCGGCGTATTGCATATGAAAAAGGTTCGGTCTCGAAACACATTCCTGTCTTCTCTTTGATAATAAATATCGAAGATTAGCGATGCTGCTTTATATCTTTGTCAAGAGTGTTTTCAGAGCTCGAATATAACTGGAAAAATTGGTTCCAAGGATAAGTTAACAAGACAAAAATAAGTGAGAAATAAAATCTAGCTCAGAAAGCATCGTTTTGTTTCGAGCCACTGTCAACCTGTTGCTGCCCGACCGTGTCATCGACAATGGCGGCTTGGCCGCTAGCAACTTGGCCACGTGCCAATTCGGTGTATTTCACGGCAGCCTTTGTGCCAGGAGCTTGTGACGAAGCTTTTGCCTCACTTCCCCGCGCGCGATGCTTCTCGATCTGTTTCAAGGTGCTGCTTTTCTCGGACTCTATTTCCACGTTCGAGGTTTTGGGGAGCTTCACGTTCTTCATCGCATCCGAGAGCTGGTCTGCAACGTTTGTAAGGATGAGAGACGTGTTCGTAATCTCCTCCATCGAAGATGATTGCTCTTCCGCTGAAGCAGCAGCCTCCTCGGTGCTCGAAGACGTCTCTTCTGCCACGGTCGCGATCGCATCGATCTCGTGCGAGATTTCAACCGCGCCCTTGTCCTGTTCGGCCGTGATAGACGTAATGTCCTGCAATATGGATTCAGTGCTCTCTACGGCCTTGTTGGATTCCTCGGCAAGTTTCCTCACCTGGTCAGCAACAACGTTGAAACCACGCCCGGCTTCACCGGCGCTCGCGGCCTCGATCGCCGCATTCAATGCAAGCATATTCGTCTGGCTTGCAATTCCCTTGATAAGATTCGAGATCTTGGTAATATCATTAACCTTCTGCCTGATGGACCTGATGCCGTCAGAAAGTGAGCCGAACTTCTTCTGCATTTCGTTGATTGACACGACCTGGTTCGATGCCCCTTTGGAGATCTGCTGTTGTGCTGAGGCAATGTTCTGGCTCGATGACGAGACCTCTTCAGCACTCGATGCCATCTGATTAGCAGACACGGCGAGGCGGGTCGCTATCCCTTGGTTCTTTGTGGCGTTTGCAATTAGAGTTTCTTGCAAACTCCTGAGACTGTCGGCAAGCTTACCAGTTTCGGTGTTATTCTTGATGGTGAGGCGTGGCGTGTAATCCTCCGCCGCGAGTAACTCTGCATGCCGTTTCATATTGATAATTGGAACGGCGACCGAATTTGCCGAGAAGAGGACAAAGATGATCACGATTGCAATAATGACAATAGTTATTATCAGTTGGATTGCCAATGCTTGATCTATCGGGCCGCTCACTTCCGAGCTTGGGTAAAACATGAGTGCAATCCAATCAACGCCCGGAACTCGTGCCAGGTGCACGATATATTGGGTGCCGTTCAAAACAACGGTCTGGTAAGCGTAATTATCATTTATGATAGCATTGGTCAAGGGAGTGCCCGTGCCAAACTCGGTCGTGATTGATTTACCCCAGGAGCTATTATCGGGGTACGAGATGAAATTATCGTCTTGACTCACCAAGGCCGTGAACCCATTATTACCAACTTTCTCCTGAGCAGTGTAGGTTTGAATGGTGCCTAAAAGGAGATCAACAGCTACGATGCCCTCGAAAGAGCCATTTGGGTAAAAGAAAGGTGCACTGAAGCTTACCATCCATTGATGGGTGTATGTCGCGTCGTAATAAGGCTCACAGATGGCATATTGATGCGTCGCGGTTGTGGCGACATCATCCCACCATACCTGACCGGTGCCTCGATATTCGTATGAAGTATTGGCAGGTGTATAATATTGGTAGTAATATCCGCCCGTGGTCGCATTCCGTGTCGGACCGAACAATAATAGCTCATCGTTGTATGCGACGTATATATCGAAGGTATAGTTGGTTGTAAGGAGGTATTTGGTAAATGTGTAATTGATATCTACTAACGAGAAGTTCTGTAACATGGCAGACGGGGCTAACGCCTTCGGAATCATCCCGTCAGCAGCCACAATTGATCCAATATGCTCGGTAAATGCGGCGTTTTGCATATCGATCTGCGCATTCGTGTCGTTTTGTCGTTGTGTTGAATTGGTATCGACAGTATAGAGTTCCAACATAACGAATCCTGCGATTACTGGAACAAGGACCAGAACCAAGAATTTGGCCCTGAGACCCATGCCTTTTTCTCGAAATCCGTTTTTTCCCTTAGTAGCTAAGCGCATTTTTTATTGCCATCTCCAATTATCATGCCATTTTTGATTTTTCAGTGGATTTGTTATGGTAGATGTAACAACTTAATAGTTGAAGTTATTACACATAATAAAGATTAGCGACCCACTTTTATATAACTTTGTATCTCTAAGCTTGAGAAAGTTGTCATTTTTGTTTCAATAAAAGAAACATAAAAGTGCCATTCAAGATCCATACGCAGGGGTTATTCTTTAAGGTTAAACTGCAAGCTAAGTTCATATGTAGTTATCATCCTTTCGTAATAAATGGTAAGAGTATGCTACAGTTCAATAAAATTCTAAAAATTGATGCGCAAAAAAGTAAAAGGATGCTGCCGATCTAGGTGATCAGGCACGGATATAAAATAGAATAACCATAATAGTTTGTCTTAAAGCTAAATAGGCTCCAAAAAATGCCAATTATCTCGTAAAAAAAGGAATAACGGTAAGGTTGTGCAGGCAAATGATGCAATCTCCAAATGTGTTTGACCGTATCCGATCCGAATGGGATGATTTTTTCACCAACAAAGACAATTCGGATGAATTTTTCAAGGGAATTGCAAACATATTGTTAAAAATTGCAGATTTCGATGTTTCGGTATACCGGGAGCGATATGTAAAAGGGCGAATTTACCACCATTTGAAAGCCAAGAAAATACCTTCGTTCAAGGAATACATGGCAATCCTCCAACGAAACCCTCTCGAGATTCAGAAACTTAAAGACTTGCTTACCATCCACACCACAGATTTTTTCCGGGATATAACGCCATTCAGATATTTGGAAAAAAAACTGATCCCCGAGATCTCGAGAAAGGCGGGCAATAGCAACGCAATTATTCGTATCCTCTCCGCAGCATGCTCCACTGGACAGGAAGTTTATTCTTTGGCAATCATCATTCATCATCTAAAGCGACTCGGGATCATCAACAATCCCGTTATCATCCAAGGACTTGATATTGACAAGGAAAGCGTCGAGATTGCTCGGGAAGGGATTTACCGCCTAGACACGATCGGGAACATCTCGCGTGATGCCGTGCTGGACAACTTCGACCAGATCGATGACGGGCGCTTCTTGAGTGTCAAACAAGAGATCAGGAGGTATTGCCAGTTCTACATCCACGACCTGTTCAAACCACTACCTTTCAAGGAAAAATATGACCTGGTACTGTGCCGAAACCTACTCATTTACGTGTCACCTGAGGATCAGATCCAGGTGCTAACGAATATCAAGAGTTGCCTCAAGACAGGTGGCTATATCATGCTTGGGAGCACGGAAGGAGTGGCGTTGATGCGGGAAGCAGATTTCCTCATTCATGATCTTGACCAGCGCATCTACAAGTTCATCGGGTACGATAATATCAAACGAGAAAACGAGAAGGTGCCCGTGACTGGAAGAATCATGGTTGCACAAGGAACTCCCCCTGTTCTAAAACCTGCGCCAATTACCATGGCAGTCCGCGTGGAAAGCTCAAGGCAGACCAGGCCTCGGCCAAAAGTTGTCCCGTATCCCGTGCCGGTATCCGACACCAACGCGCAGTCTGATCCCAAGGCGCGTTCGGGACTGGTTACCCCTGGCTTGAACACCCCTACGGGCACGCACGATGTAGAGACCTCACCAATCCAGCCAGAAACGGAATGGGAAGCAGTCATTGCCGAGATTGAACCCGCGGAGGAGCGAACCAATCTCTCCGAGGCGCAAGACGCGCTCATGAAACGGGCACAGGAGGTCATTCAGGAAAAGGCCAATGAGAAATTGCTGGAATTGGAACGAATTATTCAGCGGGCACAGGAAACTTTGGGTGATACCCAGCTGGAAGTCGATACCGAGAAAAAACTCGAAAATATCGAACGATATCGAACGTTCTTGGAGCAGCGAGCCAAGGAAGAGGAGGACGAGTTCAAGCATGTTATAAAGTCATCAAAAAAGAGGCGGGGGAGAAAAGGCCCTGAAATTCGTTTCTCTACTGCCGAAGCCACCAAGGCCATCCAACAGGAAACAACGGAGAACTTTTCCGAATTCATCAGGGCCCGTGCTCTTCAAGAGCAAGAAGAAATGGAAAAGATCGTCCAACGGTCGAGTGCTGTAGACATTAATAAAGAGGATCGCCTCGATGACGAGAATGAAGGTGAAGGGACTAATACCGGCCTCGATTTACTGTTACAGAATATTTACGAAAGGGCGAAAAAAGAGGTCGAGGAATTCGAGAAGATCATGGAAAAGGAGCTCGAACCGCGGGAGTGACACCATTTTTGACCTGGAAGACAAGATGTTTTCGTGATAAATGCGCATGGATCGAGGAACCTTTGTGACAGATGACAGGAAAGAGAATGCTGCTTCCACGCATTGGGCATAGCAGGAATGACACTGATAATTCCTCTCTACTTTCATATGGACAAAAACCTAACAATTGGCAGAATGTGAGTCCCGTTTTCCAGCTTGAATGCCAGCCTTCTTGAAGGTTGAATCCATAAGATTTTTAGGTTCTGATAGAGCATTTTTCAATTGAGTGGATAATTGGCAATATTCCACGATTGCTTGAAGGAAAAATATGGCCTTCAACTCAAGTTACAAGCCGGCTGAAAGTAATGCGCGTGCGGGCTTTTAGTGGGGGAATAGCTTGAAAGATGCACAACTGCTTGAAATGTTGAAGCATTCGATTGATATTCACTACGATGCCGCTTTCTGGACCACGCCCGAAGGAGAATTCGTTTACGTGAATGACACGGCGTGCACTTCGCTCGGCTATGATCGAGATGAGTTAATGTGCTTGAGAATCTGGAACATTAACCCTATAGTTAACCTGAATCCCGAGAAATGGAGTGATGTATGGAATCGACTGCGGGAACAAAAAACAATTCACATAGAATCGATTCATGTTCGAAAAGACGGTACCGAATTTCCCGTGGAGATCGTATCAACGTACGTCCAATTTGGAGACCAGGAATATAATTGCGGCTTCGCTCGTGATATCTCCGAGCGCAAGCAAGCGGAGGATGCGTTGAAACGCGCGGAGGAAGCAAAGCTTGGAAGTTACAAAGCATTAGAGGCATCCCAGACTCTTTACCGCACGACCATCGACGCGATCGATCATGCCATCCACGTGGTAGATAAGGACCTCAAGATTCTCGTTGCCAACAAGGAACTCGAACAATGGGCAGAAAAGTATAACTTCGAGAAGGAATTCGTGGGCAAGACTGTTCTTGAAGCATTTCCATTTTTACCATCGAGGGTCGAGGAAGAGTACAAAACGGTGTTTGCAACAGGGAAACCATACATTACTGAAGATTCAAATATCCATAATCCGCACGGGATGTATACTGAAACACGAAAATATCCGGTATTTGAGGGAGACAGGGTAACTCGCATTGTAACAAGTGTAGAGAATATTTCGGAAAGAAAAATGTCGGAAAAAGTGATTATAGAAAGCGAGGAGAAATTTCGCACCATCACGGAGCAATCTGCCTTGGGAATCATCATCGCTACAGGCTCCAAAATCACGTATGTCAACGACATGGCGTGTTCCATTCTGAACGTAAAAAGAAACCGATTTATTGATTCCGATATCAAGAGCATCAGGGGGATTATCCATCCCGATGATGTTCTGCTATTCGACACGTTAATGGAAATAATGGACTCTGGATCCGGAGATTTTCAGCCCCCGTATATCCTGCGTCTAAATATTAAGCCCGGTGATGAAAAATGGATCGAGATATTCGCTAAATTGATCAAATTCGAGAACGAGTTTTCTATGCTCGCGATTGTGAACGATATCACGGAACCCACGAAGAAAAAAAATGCGCTCCAAGAATCGGAACTTCGTGTTCGCGAAATGCAGGAAGAAGAAATCACAAAACTACGAAATATTGAACAATTACGGACCGAATTTACTCTTCGTGTCGCACACGAGTTGAGAACACCTCTGACTTCCATTTGCTCAGCAATGGACATACTTCCAAGATTCTTTCCGCATTCGAGCGACCAAGCTAAGGAACTCATCAAGATCGTCCAAAAGGGCGGGGAACGACTCATGAACTTGGTGAACAACTTGGTGGATAGTTTCAGGGTTGGTGCAGATGCAATGGAATTGAGGAAAGAGTACGTTAACCTGGTCGATTTGATCGTCAATGTGGTAGATCAAAGCAAGTTCTTCTTGAATCAGAGGAGACATCGAATGATTCTCGACTTGCCGGAATTCCTTGATATCGAGATTGACAAGGAAAGGATTGAAGCCGTCTTGAGTAACCTGATCACCAACGCCATTTACAACACGCCTCCAGGTGGAGAAATATTTATTCAGTTGCGCGTTTTAGGTGATAATATCGAATTATCGATCAAGGATTCGGGCGTTGGCCTCATCGACGAGGAGATGGCGCGAATTTTCACGAAATTCGGGAAGATAGAGCGATATGGGAAAGGCATCGACCTCGTGACCGAGGGATCTGGACTCGGGTTGTATATCTCCAAGAATGTCGTCGAACTGCATGGTGGTACAATCCGAGCGGAATCGGAAGGCCGGAACAAGGGTAGCACGTTTATCGTGAAGTTGCCGTTGCAACAAATCTAAGCCATTGCTTCTTACAGGGAAAAACAGATAATATCGGAAGCGAATCTGACTCTGATGAATCTCATGGACGTAATGACCGCTTATCTTCTTGATTTAGAGGCGGGCGTGCTTGCTTTTTTTATTTTGTATGATTAAAAGCCATTCACATGATTCTGAAAAATTTCTATTTCAAAACATAGTAATGTATTTTTCGTCGGATGATTAAGTGACGAGGCACCCAGATACCGTTCTGTTCAACGAGAAATATTACATATTCATTACTTCGGAATGGACGTGAATAAGGCGTCGTGAATGGCAGACGAGAATGCTTCCCGGGTGGTACAGGATCCTCTAACGGGCATCATCAGGTTGATCTACACGCGAACCGAGCCGTTGGATGCTGTAATGCGTTTAGTGGATAGCATAATCGAGATCTATGCCGAGACAGGGGAGAATCGTCTCTTGATTGATACCCGGTCACTCCAAACCCACGACTCAATCCCTGGTGTTTATGAACGAACAGGGTTTATGGCAAGGAAGCTACGAATGCCGCAACTAGTGGTGTTGGATGTTATATCATGTCTGGTGGATAGAATAATCGAGATCCAAGCCGATAGTGATTGGAACGTGGCTAGAGTTATTAAAGGTAGCAAAACGAGCGAGAACCGTCCTTTATTTGATGCCTGTGCACCCAAAGTTGCCGAATCGAAAAAAGAAGATGGAAATCATAACAATCTTGGGGTATTCAAAACTTCGGGGAAAGGAATACGAATAGCCTTTCTTTTCAACGCCAATGTTAGTGCGAATTTCACGCGATTCGTTGAGAACGTTTTTCAAAATCGTGGCTTGGAAGCAACCATCCAACCAGACGAAGAATCCGCCATCCTTTGGCTTGGGGACAAGGATTGAAATAAGTCTAAATCTTCAACCGAAAAATCAGTAGATAATCCCCATTTGCTGATGTACACCTGTGATGTGCGATAAAGTAGGCATGTTAAAAAAGTCTAATAACAGCAAGAATCGATGAGTAAGAACAGATAACAGGCATATAACTTTCTAACGTGACTATTTAGGATCCATTGCAATTAAGATTTACGCTGGTGCAGATAATATGGAAAATCGATGGGCGGAAATTGCATTGCGGGAGAACGAGGAACGTTTAAGAGCTATAGTGCTAAATGCGCCAATCGGGATTGCCACGTCTGGTCCAGATCACTATTTTATTAGTGCAAACCAAGCATTCTGCAGTATTCTTGGGTATACAGAGGAGGAATTAAAAGAGATGACATTTTCCGACATCACATATCCAGAGGATCTCGAGAAAAGTAAAGACCTGGTTGAGGACCTTTCAGAAGGGAAAATATCGACATTCATCCTCAAGAAACGGTACGTCAAGAAGGATGGAAGTGTGATCACTGGAAAATTGAGTAATAGTTGTGTTCGTGACTCAGATGGAATAATACGTTTATTCATCGCTCAACTTGAGGATATTACTGAGCAAACTCTCGCTGAAAACGCCCTGAAAAAGAGTGAAGCTCGCTATCGAGGCCTGATGGAGCATTCACCAAATTACATCTTGTTGGTAGATAAAGATGGAACGATCGTTGATTGCAACGATAAGATAGCCTCCTTGCTCAATCTGGAACCTGCAACAATCATTGGCTCTAATGCGCTGGATGTTGCAAAACAACGCAATTTAGATGAGGCTTCTATAAAGAGATTGGGTGATATCGGTCCAATGGGGAATTTCAATGATCCCGTGATCTTCTCTATTAAATTAACAGAAGGCCAAATTATGTGGTTAAAAGCATTCATCAATCCATTAGAAATCGAGAACGAACATTTCTACCAGGTTGTCATGGACGACATAACCGCGCAGCATGAGGCAGCTCAACTCATCACTGAAGAATTGGAAAAACTCAAGGAATTGGATCGGATCCGTACTGAATTCATCAACCGAGCCTCACACGAGTTAAAAACACCCCTGAACTCTATCCTGAGCGCATCTGATCTACTCTTGAATTTAGAAACTGATCAATTAAGCCAAAATGTGACCCAACTACTCACGATAATTAACAAAGGTGGGCACCGTCTAAATGCTTTGGTAGAAGATATCCTTGATCTCATTCGGATGAATTCAAAGAAATTCAAGATTACCCAAACATGGACATATCTCTTAAGTATGGTCACGGAATGCTTGGAAGACCTGCAATTCCAGATAAATCAACGGAATTTAGACATCTCGGTTAAGATCTCCGATGATCTCCTTCTATTTGTTGACCGACTGCGCTTTAGCCAGTTAATTTCTAACCTCGTGATCAATGCAATAAATAACACGCCACCAAAAGGAAAGATCGTGATTGCCGCAAACATCAATGCAGAAAATAATATAGCCGAGTTTTCTGTGAAAGATACCGGAGTGGGTATAACTCCCGAGGAGAAAGAACAATTGTTCAAGATTTTCGGGAAGATAGAAAGATACGGGAAGGGAATTGATGTCATCTCAGAAGGAACTGGACTCGGTCTCTACATTTCAAAGCAAATTGTCAATTTCCACGGAGGAGAAATCTGGGTTGAATCCGCCGGAAGGAACAAGGGTGCCAAATTCGTTGTGCAAATCCCGACTCATCTAACGACAGATGAAAACGTCTCCAAGGTGTATTATGACTCTGACAAAAATATTATAGTGGTAAATTACGCACGTTTCGAGCCATTGGAATCTCTTAAGCAATTAATGGAAAGAATAATCAAGATCTCGAGTGAGACGGGGGAGAAACGAATACTGCTTGATACGCGAGCACTTGAAACCTTTGATACGATAATTAGAGTGTTTGGACGAACCGAGCTTGCATCCTTAATTTTATTGGGAAAATCATTTCGTATGGCCTTCCTTTATAACGATAAGATTCCCGAGACAATTGTGAGATTCATTGAAACATCATTACGAAATCGCGGAGTGGAAACAAATATTTTTCAAGATGAGGAATCTGCCCTTAACTGGCTTGGATAGGGCCACCCAGGGGTCCAAAATGACGTTGATATACGCTCTGAAATGGTCCGAATAAAGGAGCTATGCTGATGCTGAATGAATTAAAAAATCCAAGGAAGGTCGAACTTAATCGACCTTCGTAATGTCATAGGCCGTCGAACCGTTGCCCTTCTTCTCGAGGATTTCCCCAAGCAGGTACGGGTTCTTGCCGTGGATCTGCTAGAATAGGTGCTCACCCTCGCCGAGGGAGTAATCCTCGGGGAGGCCATCGGACAGGAGGTTGCCGGCCTTGATCATGTCCAACGATGCCCGGTCAGCGGCGACGAGGTCTTTGGATGCCAAGATGCCGAGGTTTGGCACGAGGCTTGGAGACGAGAAGCCCCAGCAATCGCAGAAAAATGTGTTCTTGAGCACATTGATGAACGGCACGTTGTCCTTCCCATAATGATCGAGTACGTGCTTGATCACCATGGACATAGCTTCTCGGAAGTCACCGAAATTCGAACCTTCGGTGGACAGGGCATGCTCGGGGCAGGTGAGGATGCAGTGCCGGCAGTACTTGCAGGCGTGCCAGAACACGTCATATTTGCCCTTCTCATCGATATTCAGTTAAAAGAAAGTGAAATCGAGGTTCTGTTGCATTGCTAGGCCAGCTGCGGTTGGTCTGACGGAGATCGGTGATCGGAGATCGGTTACCGGCGAATCACTGGTGTAATAGATGTCGATAGAATAATTTCCCAAGACGATTTAAATGTGAAAGTGCTTTCAGGCTAATATGCCGTCCTTCAGGCCAATAGCTTGTCTTTGGTTAGAACGTGTGTCGCCACGATTCGCCGGATCTCACGGATGACGAGCTGGGTGCAAAGTCCGGTGACCGTGGTGCACCTGTAGTCACGCACCTATATAGCCACGCACCCTTCTACGACCCCGAGCATCCGGTCCACACTGGCTTGGTGGGCTTCATTTAAGGATAATTGTGGTAAATGTAGCAAGATAACGTTGTTATGTTGCACCAATTCCTCGTTGAGTGATTCGGGCAGGCACGAATCAGCTTCCGAGTCGGTTTAACGTTGCGGTCTCGGAGTCAAGCGACAGCATCCGATGGCAAGTCAACCGACTCGAGCCCATCAATCACGTTGCTAAAGCTTTGTAACTCTTGAAGATCGAGTTCTTAAAGAAATTATCAATGTCCGGTAGATCTTTGTAAAAGGAGGCTAAAGCAAAATGAACGTCAATGGCGATGAGTCAGTAGATCTCTTCAAGAATACTATAGATAGCATGGATCAAGGCATCATCGTGTTAAATCACAGGGAAGAGATCGAATATGCCAACAGGGCATCTTGCAAAATGCTGGGCTATTCTAGTAATGAATTAATCGGGGAGGATATTAGTCAATTCATCAATGCTAACGATATCCAAGTATGGAGAGCAGCGTGCGATAATTGCTACGACCCTGATGCTGGGAAGATTGGTATAAATTGGCACATTAAAGACGGTCCTGAATTCAATTCACGAGCATCAGTGAAGTGCTTGCTCGATGACGAGGGAAATGTTTCGGGAAAGCATTTCATCACTTTTGAAACCAGGTCAGAGAGGGTAAGTGATATCCAGCGCGATCTCGGAATGAAACTGGATGCAACGTCAGATTTGACTGAGGTTTTTAGGCTTTGTCTCGAGTCGGCAATAAGAGCAGGAGATCTGGATTGTGGAAGCATATATTTAGTCACCTCAAGAAGAGGAATAAGTCTGGTGTTTAATGAGGGATTAAGTGATGAAAATGTTCAAGCAAAATCAAGTTTCGAGAAAGATTCTTCTTATACCAAATTGATAATGAACGGCACCCCTGTTTATACGCTATACGAGCAATTTAACTTGGATAACATTTTTCTGGCGGAACGATTGAAAGCAATTGCCATAATCCCGATTGTCCACCAAGGCGAAATCATAGGGTGCATAAATTTGGGATCACACACAATAATGGAAATAAAGCCAGATGCTAGAGATGCCTTGGAATTAATCGCTATGCAGATCGGATCGACGCTCGCACGATCATTGGTAGAAGATAGACTTAGATCAAGTGAATCCCGTTACCGGACTATCTTTCAGGCCGCCCCTATCTGTATCTGGGAAGAAGATGTTACTGAAATCGTGCAGGCCATCCAAGAATTGAGATCGCAGGGAATCGTGGATTTCCGGGCTTATCTCGACGAGCATCCTGAATTTATCGAATGGGCTGGTCCCACGATCAAAATAGTCGATGTAAATGAGTATGCTGTAAAATTATACGGGTTCGATGATAAACAAGATTATCTCGAGCATTTTTCTGAGATGCTCACCCCAAATAATGATGCATTCAAGGAAGAATTGATCGCCTATACCGAAAAAAGGCCATATTTTGAATTTGATTCTTTGCACCGGACCAAAAACGGCAGGGATTTTCCGGTACATATAAGCATGAATATCCCGGATATCGATGATCGATCAACCAGCGTGATTATCATCATCACGGACATCACTGCACAAAAAGAACTTGCCAAACTTACGGATCAATTTAAGAAGGAAAAGGAAACCGCAGAAATGTACTTGAATCTTGCCGGGAGCATTATTGTCGCGCTCGATACTGATGGAAATACCGTTCTCATCAATAAGAAAGGACGCGAAGTCCTGCAGTGTGGGGAGGAAGACATACTAGGACGAAACTGGTTCGACACGTTCGTGCCTGAATCGATCCGTTCCTCAAAAGTTGATAGCTTTCACGATTTCGTTGCTGGAAAAATAGAAAATGCCGCATTCTTCGAAAATCCGGTCATAACAAGAAACGGTGAAGAACGTTTAATAGCTTGGTATCACACGATCCTGCATGATGATACAGGAGCCATCACGGGCACGATTAGCGCGGGTGAAGACATTACCGATCGGCGGCGTGATAAAAAGGCATTAGAGGAAAGCGAGGAACGTTTAAGAGCGACGGTGATGAATGCACCAATCGGGATTGCCACGTCCGGTCCAGATAGTGTCTTCATCAGTGCAAACGAAGCATTCTGCAACATTGTCGGGTACACGGAAGAGGAATTAAAAGAGAGGACATTTTCCGACATCACACATCCCGAGGATCTCGAGAAAAGCTCAGAATTGGTGAATGACCTTGCATCGGGGAAACTCTCCACTTTCAACATAGAAAAACGGTACATCAAGAAAGATGGAACCGTGATCGTGGGAAAAATTAGTTGCAGCGCGATACGCGATTCCGAGGGTGCCGTTCGCCTCTTCATTGCCGAGCTGGAGGACATTACCGAACAAACAATGGCAGAGAAAGCCTTGAAAGAAAGCGAGTCTCTTTACCGCAACATCATCGAGCACTCACCAAATTTCATATTGTTAGTGGATAATGATGGAAAGATAGTTGATTGTAACGAAAAGGTTCTCTCATTGCTCAATCTAGGTTCAAAATCAATTATTGGTTCAAATGCAATTGATGTTGCTAAAAATGGCAACATAGACGATATATGGATCAAGAAAATGACCGATACCGTGTCATTGGAAGAGTTCAGTGAACCCGTGATTTTTTCCATCGAAATGCCACCGGATCAAATAATGTGGTTCAAGGCATTTATAACGCCATTAGATCTCGAGAGCGGACACTTTTATCAGGTTGTCATTGATGATATAACGACCCAGAAAAAGGCAGAACAACTCACAATTGAAGAATTGGAAAAGCTCAAGGAATTGAGCCGGATTCGGATGGAATTCATCTATCGAGCTTCACATGAGTTGAAAACTCCCCTGAATTCCGTCCTGAGTGCATCCGACTTGCTCCTGAGGTTCGCAAGCGATCGACTAAGTCAAAAAGACTTGCAGCTTGTCACCATCATCAACAAGGGTGGGCAACGGCTCAAGGAGCTCGTGGACGACATTCTCGATGTCCTCCGAATCGATTCAAAGAATTTCGCGATTACCCAATCCTGGGAAAATCTACATGAAATGGTCGGGAATTGCTTGGAGGACTTTCAATTCCAAATCGATCTACGAAAGCTTGACTTCGTGGTCGATATCCCCGATGACCTCTCCTTTTTTGTGGATCGGAACCGTTTCAGCCAGTTAATTTCGAATCTGGTGGGCAACGCAATCAAAAACACCCCATCGAATGGAAGGATTGTCATTTCCGGAAATGTTGATGCAGAAAACGATATTGCTGAGCTTTCAGTGCAAGACACTGGCGTGGGTATAACCCCCGAGGAGAATGAACAGTTGTTCAAGATTTTCGGAAAGATCGAGCGGTTCGGGAAGGGCATGGACATCGTTCCCGAGGGAACCGGGCTGGGTCTTTACATTTCAAAGCAGATCGTCGAGTCTCACGGAGGAGAGATCTGGGTGGAATCAGAGGGAAGAAACAAGGGTGCGAAGTTCATGGTTCGAATCCCCGCGCATCAGAACACGAACGAGCAATCAGTCTAGCCACTTCTTGACCGTTTCCACAAGTACGTCATAATTTACCGGTTTTTCAAGACATTCAACAGCGCCTGAACTCAAGATGCAATCGACCTTCTCCGAACCGGCCGCCGTTAGCCCGATTATTTTTGCGTCGGGATTCAGCGAGAGAATCTTCTCAGTCGCCGCAATTCCATCGAGCGTTGGCAGGATGATATCCATCAACACGAGATCGGGAAGATATTGCTCGTATTTTTCGATGGCTTCTTGACCATCCGCTGCAAAGTACAATGTATATTTCTCGAGAATATATCCCAATAATATCCGTGTATCTTCACTGTCATCGACGATCAGGATAGATCGAGGCCATTCCTCAGCGGATGTATCAGTCAAGACCACAATTTCACCTAGTGGTAACATTTCACTTCTCCAATAAATATTCTCCCACTATCCAAGTAAATAACTTAAGTAACTTATTTCTTGGAAAAGGCGCAGATTCGATAGATGAAATTGTGGATCTCGATTATTTCAATTGCGGCATACAAAGATTGCATGTGGAAAGGACAATGTAATTTTTAAGGTAGTTGACCAATTCTATTCGACATAGAAACTCCTTGAATAAATAATTGGGCACTTCAGGAACTGCTCTAATCGATATATCGCGTTTTCGTCAAATCTGAACCCGAATTGCATCCGCATGATTTTATTGATCTGCTTATTAATAAATTCTTGATTTACCTTGATACTTTTAATGCCATTCCGCGCCCGCTTGCACCTTCACGCTCCGAGATAATTGAAAATGTATTCTTGTTTCACTTCTAAGGTCTCAATTGAAGATTTCAAACGTTCGTGGCAATCCTCAGTTATCAACGCATTCAAAAAGGAAAAGGATCGCACCTTTCCTGACGGGTCATCAAGCAACTCGTAGAACTGCATCACGACTTTGCGAATTTCTTGGGCCCACGCGTTCGCCGTGAAAAACTCGTCCATCGATTCCAATTCCCACAGCATCACGTGTTTCGGCTTTTTCGGCAATATATGCTTGCTATGTGCAAAATGTGATTTCTTCTCTTACATATCCTTCCTTAGATCAAGGAGAATTCTCGAATATGTTTAAAGTGGATTATCGAGATTGTCTCGGCTCGATGTGTTCCGAACCCTTTCGAGGATAACTATCAATCTCGTAATTTAACGTCAATTTCTTGAAAATCCGTCGCAGACTCTCCGACAAGCTTGAGGCTCCAATTCCAAGCTCTCCAGCAAGTTCTTGCAGCTCGATGCCGCGTGGGATTTCAAAAAATCCATTTGCTAATGCAACTTTCACGATTTTTTCTTGGGTTGCCGTGAGAAGTGCGGCCATTCTAACCGAGCCGATCCGCAAAATCTCTGGTGTGATCCCGTTTTCACTCATTTTCGTCATGAATTCATCGACGCGCCACCGTTCGGTGATGAATTCCATCGTGGCCTTCCCTGCCGTCACGATTACGGGATATTTTATCGGGATCTCCAATTCCACGATCTCGAGGATGATAATCTCGTGGTCAATCTTCAGGTTAGCCATTATCGTGTTTTCAGTCTCGTGGAGAATCGTGAAAGAAATGACGCCATGTTCAGGTTTCAATCTCGTTACGCACCCTGAAATGTCTGCTCCTTTGAAAATGATCAAGACATTACCGCCTGCCAGCCCGATGGGTAAAACGGACACGATGTTCATTTGAATATCCGGATAATCATTGGAAACTTGGGATAGCCAATGCCCCTTCGGCGGGATCGGGATTGAGAACTTGACTTGAACGATATCGGATGGTATGAGGATTCACCTTCTATCTGTGCCTTTCCATTACCCGCGCCGTTGCGGTATAAATCTTTTGTTTTGTCTGAAGTTCTATTTGAATTAGAAGAGAAAGAGCGATGTCTCGTGCACACACGCATCATGATTGTTGAAGACGACACCAGCATACCCGATTCCGAAACCTTGCCGAGTATCTTTCGGTTGCTCGAACATGTTTAAAGTGGATTATCGAGATTGTCTCGGCTCGATGTGTTCCGAACCCTTTCGAGGATAACTATCAATCTCGTAATT